>ERZ779865.3-NODE-3-length-299257-cov-33.758688_pt1 | contig 299257 bp, 266 predicted proteins | sample MGYA00433088_ERZ779865 | MGnify/ENA primary metagenome ERZ779865 (study PRJEB29588, sample SAMEA2151703) | human gut metagenome | biome: human gut; feature: human-associated habitat; material: faeces | place: Denmark | collected 2008/2010 ... | reverse complement strand
TTTTTATCTTAATTTACATATTTCTTGAAAAATCGTTACAATGGAGGATATTTGTTACAAATATTTATTCAAAAATAATTGGTTTTTGTTTAACAACTTGTCTTACGTAGTCGTAATAATCATTGTTTTTGTACTGCTTGCAGTTTTCTAAAACTTTATCTGCTGCTATAAATCCGTGATTAACGGCAATTTCTTCCAGACAAGAAATTTTTACCCCCTTATTAAGTTCCATTGATTGAACAAAGTTACTTGCTTGGAGCATAGAATCGTGGGTTCCTGTATCAAGCCAAGCGAAACCTCTACCAAGAATTTCGACGTTTAGTTTGCCTTTTTCTAGATAAATTTTGTTTAAATCTGTAATTTCTAATTCCCCTCTAGCTGACGGTTTTAGCATTTTTGCATATTCGCAAACATTTTCATCATAAAAATACAGTCCTGTTACTGCATAATTTGATTTTGGATGTTTTGGTTTTTCTTCTAGGGATAAAACTTTTTTATGTTCGTCAAATTCTACAACCCCAAATCTTTCAGGATCTTTAACTGTATATCCAAATACAGTTGCTCCCGTGTTGTTGTTTACAACGTTTTTCAATATTGTTGAAAATCCGTGTCCGTGGTAGATGTTATCCCCTAAAATGAGTGCAACTTTTTCTTTGTTAACCCAGTCTTCTGCGATAAGAAATGCATCAGCAATTCCTTTTTGTACATACTGAATCCTATATTCAATGTGTAAACCCCAGCGAGAACCATCACCAAGAAGTTTAACGAAATTGTCATAATCAGCTTCATTGGTAATGATTAAAATATCTTTTATCCCAGCAAGCATAAGAGTTGATAATGGATAATAAATCATTGGTTTATCATAAATGGGTAATAGTATTTTTGATATATGATGAGAAGCTGGATATAATCTGCTTCCTGCACCTGCTGCTAGTATTATGCCTTTCATTATTCTCTCCTTTGTTTGATTTCTATTATTTGCAAGAATCTTTTATTCTAATTTTTATTCCAAAGATTGTGATTACTTTGTGTAAGGTACTTACCCCTTGAGTTATTTTTGTTGAAAAAATAAAATTCATTATCTTTTTCACAATAGGTGTATTTTCTGGATCTTCAATATATGTTAAATTTAGTTCTTTAACTTTGTCAGGGGTGTTATGTTTGTAGTGAGAGATGTAAATTGAAGTCAGATACTCAGCCAAATAACCGATTGCTCTTGTTTCCATTACGTCAGTTCGTGTATTTTTAAATTCTTCATAAACTTTAAATAGAACATCAAATGTAAATTTGCAGTATTCGTTAAATAAGTCTTTTCTCATTACAAACATATTGCATAGATAATGACTTGTCGAATTTTGCAATTCTTTCATCTCTTCAATATATTCTGGATGAAGTTCAACTATAGCTTGTTCCATTTTTTCATACCAAATGGCTTTTGAGCTTGATGCTTGTATAAAACGCTCTTTGCAATTGTTCAATGTTGGGTCCAAGTTTTTGGCATCATATTCTTTGCTACAAATAATGTCATATTTTTCGGTAAGATTATCTATGTATTTCTTATCTAATAATTCCAAATATTTGTTATCAATTTTTGCAAATTTATAGCAAGTAGAATTTGGTAACCAAGTTTTTTGATTATGTTCTGATTCTGAAAAATCAAAATGCCTTCTATAGTGCATTAATCCTACAAAATCAGGATTTCCAAGCTCCCCTTGGTTTTTCCAAGCCCAATAAATAGCACTCATTTCATTGAAATATCTATTGAGCTTGGAAATATTATCTCCTGTATTGTCCCCAATTAAGTTGTTTTGAAGCCACTCTTTGTCTTTTGACGTTAGCATTCCGTCTTTAGATTTTTCAATCATTACATCTCTTCCTACTTGTATAGGAACAAATATGTCAGATTTGAGTAATTTCGCGGGTTTGTGATACGCAACAAGTATTTTTATTTTGTGTTCCATTATTTAATCCCTGCCAATAATTTATTTTGCAATTTTTCTTCCCAAGTATATGCACTTTGGATGCTTTCTTCTAGAGTATGTTTTGGGTTCCAGTTTAAATTTTCTTTTGCTTTATTGTTATCTGCAACCAAGCTTGCGGGATCTCCAGCTCTTCGAGGTTTCATTTCAACAGGTATATCTTTTTGTGTAACTTTTTCACAAGCTGCAAATACCTCTTTAACTGTATTTCCGTCATTCGTTCCAAGATTGAAGAAGTTTGTTTCTCCTCCTTCATCTAAGTATTTTAGGGCTAAAAGGTGTGCTTGAGCTAAATCTTCAACATTGATATAATCTCTTACGCAAGTTCCATCTTTTGTATCATAATCATCACCAAACATTTGGAATGTTTTACCATTATTGAATGTTGATTTTAGAATATTTGGAATAAGGTGGGTTTCAGGGTCGTGCCATTCTCCAATTCTTGATTTTAAATCTGCCCCAGCAACGTTGAAGTATCTCAATCTTACTGATTTCAATTCATATGCTTTGTTATAGTCATCCATAATTTTTTCAATCATTAGTTTTGATTGTCCGTATGGATTGATTGGGTTTTGCGGATGTTTTTCATCTATTGGAATATAAACAGGTTCTCCATAAGTTGCAGCTGTTGAAGAAAATACAATCTTTTTAACGTTGTTTTCAAGCATTGCTCTTAGTAAATTTATTGTTCCGCAAACATTATTGATATAATATTTTTGCGGGTTCACAACTGATTCCCCAACTTGAGAGAATGCTGCAAAATGTACAACTTTCTCAATATTAAAATTTTTAAATACCGAATTTATGTCGTCAAAATTTGTCAAATCGCCTTGTTGAAATTCAACATTTCCGTATTTTTGTAAAGTTTGAACTGTTTCAATATGACCAGTTGAAAGATTATCAAAAATTACGACATCGTTATTATTTTCTAATAAAGCCATAACACAATGGCTTCCGATATATCCTGCTCCACCTGTTACTAAAATCATTATTTGCAAACCTCCTCAAATAATTCAATTGCTCGACCGATTGCTAAATCCATATTGTAGTATTTGTAATCTCCTAATCTTCCTAAGAAATATACATCCTTTTGTAGTTTAGCATCATTTAGATATTTTGCATAGAGTTTGGCATTTTCTTCGCTTGCGATTGGGTAATATCTTTCATTTTTCCCAAGCTCAAAAAATTCAGAATATTCTTTTGCAATAACTGTTTTTTCTGATTTATCTTGTAAGTAGTGTTTGTATTCGTGAATTCTTGTGAAATCATAGTTGTTTGGATAATTTATACAAGCGTGTGATTGATAAAATTCTCTGTCATAAGTTTCAAATTTGAAATTTACGCTTCTGTATGGAAGTTGTCCATATTTATAGCCAAAGTATTCATCAATTGAACCAGTATAGAAAATCCTTGCATTTTCTAATAAATTTTTATTTTGAGCTTTAAAAGTTTCAAAATCGGTGTTTAATTGAAGTTCAATATTAGAATTATCTAACATTTTTTCAACAACTTTTGTGTAGCCTTTCGTTGGAATTCCTTGGTATTTGTCTTGAAAGTATCTGTTGTCTTTACTCAAATAAACGGGAACTCTTGCTGTTACCGCTCCATCAACATCCTTTGGAGATAATCCCCATTGTTTGGTTGTGTAGTTTAAAAAGATTTTTTCATATACATAATTTGCTAGATATTTTAAATCGTCATCATCTTGTTTTTGAAATTCTAGGATAGGAACTTTTGTGTTGTATTCAAAAGTGTCGAGTAATTTTTCCTCAAGTTTTTTCGCCATAGATTGTGGAAAAACTTGGTACAAAGTATTAAAATTGAAAGGTATTTGAGCTTCTATACCGTCTAAAATCCCTACAACTTCGTGCATATAGGTATTGAAAGAAGTGAATTGGCTCAAGAATTTCCAAACTTTTTCATTATTTGTGTGGAAAATGTGTGAACCGTATTTGTGTATCATAATACCGTTTTCATCTCGATAGTCGTAACTATTTCCAGCAACATGTTCTTTTTTATCAATAATAATAACTTTTTCGTTTAATTCTGTTGCGATTAGGTTTGCAATTGTTGCTCCGCTAAATCCCGCACCTACAACGATGTTAGTTCTATTCATATTATTTATTCCTTTCAATGTCAATAATTTGTTTCCCGAAAAGTGATATAAATATCCCCGTTTTATTTATGTTAACCTTAATAAATTTCTTTAGCAAGGAATCTTTTTTATATCCATATTTTTGTAAATATTTTTGAGGATTATTAAGTAATAAATTTAATTCCTCTTTATGCTTTTGAGGAAAATCTTTTTCAAAGTTTTCTTCATTTTTGAGTTCTTTGAATGTTTTTTCAAATCTATCTAAAAACTGTTTTTTATATTCAGGTGCAATCCTTTGCAAATTCCATTTGTAATCTCGGTACTGTTTTTTTAGTTTGTATGGATTGGCATAAGGTTTAATTTCCAAGTGGTCGTTTAGATATTGTGTAAGTAAATCATACTCATCACTAATGCAGAAAATCTTTTTAGGATTATTTATTGTTGAAGTTGAATTGTCTTGCCTATAATGCAAATATGGAGTATCCGTAACAATGATTTTATTTGCACAAATCAACGCTTTAAATGTGAATAAAATATCTAAAAATGCACCATTTGGACTTTCTGTGAAGAAAATATTGTTATCAAAAATTAGATTTCTTTTGTACAATGCAGCCCAAATGCTTGGATGTGCTTTCAAAATCTTTGGGTATTCTTTCAAATTAAAAGCTTTGTTATTTGGAATTTTAGAAAGGATTGTTTCTCCTGAGATGTTTTCATCTTTATTCCCAAAATATTGATAAAAGTGACATTTTGCAATATCACAATCATTTTTAGTAATCATTTCATGCAAAGTTGAAAACATTTCTTTATCAATAAAATCGTCAGATTCAATTATTGCAATATAATCGCCAGTTGAGTTCTTAATTCCGTTGTTTACAGATTTTGCGTAGCCTTTGTTTTCTTCATTATGAATTACTTTAATTCTACTATCTTGTTTAGCGTATTCATCAATTATTTCTGGACATTTGTCTGGAGATTTATCATCTACAATGATAATTTCAAGGTTTGTATAAGTTTGAGTGAGAATACTATCCAAACATTGTTTTAAGTATCTTTCAACATTATAAACAGGGATTACTACAGAAATTTTATCCATTATCTTAATTCTCCATTGATTAGTTTTTCATAGAATGTATTTGAAACATCTTTAACTTTATTTAGTCCAAGTATTTTGGGTTTGTGTGTGAGTTTGTGTACTCCTGTTGTTGATTTTATTTCATTCCAACGCTTTTCGTTAAATTGGTTTAATAATTCTCTTTGGAAATGTTGTACAGGTATAAAACTAACAAATGGTGTTTTCCCCCATTCTTCTTTTAGTTCTTTGCTTGTAGTAACCATTGTAAATGCGTGTAAATACATGAAATAGTTCATTAGAAAATTGTTATCATCCCAATATTTTTCGAGTACAGATTTTAGGATGTTTAATATTGGGTTATTAGGTTTTGAGTGAATAAAGTAACTTGCAATATTTAGTCCATCTAGGTCATCATTTTTATAATTCTGAAATAAAAATAGGTCAGATGTTGTGATATATTCTGGAAGTTTTTCGGTTAATAAAACAGTTGAATCTATCCAGCAACCTCCGTATTCTAAAAGCAAATATGTCCTTAAAATGTCAGAAAAATGTGCCATTCCCATTTTGCCAGCTTTTAGTAAATCATAGTATTTTTGAGGAATTTCAACATAATCTTTAATTGTTTCAAGGCTCAAAACAATGTGCTTTTTATTTGGTTCAAATTTATCAATACTTTCAACGCAACGTTTAACAAGTTCTGGTGCGTTTTCAATTCCGCTATTCCAAAATTGCCAGATGGTGTAATCTTTTATTTCTTCTTTTTTATATTCAACTTGGCAAACTTCTTTGATTGCAGATTTGACGTATTTTTTTAGATAACTCTTTGCCATATCCCCTTTCATAATTCTTCTAATTCGGCGATTTGGAATAAATATTTCTAGGTAGAGTTTTTTTAGCCCATTCAATAGTTGTCTTAAAGGTGAAAATATTTTCATTCTTTTTCCCCTTTCAAGATGTTTATAACTTCTGGATAGGCTTTTAAAAGCTGCTCAAGTGATTGATTGCCAGATAAGCCTTTACCTTTTTTGATATTGATTTTGCATAGTCCAGAATTTTGAGTGTTTTCAATTACTTTTAGTGTTTTAGAATATCCGTTAACAATTTGAATTGGGGTTTTATTTAATATAGCCATTCCCCAGAAAAATATATCATCTTGTGTTGGCAGAATTTTTTGAAATTTGTTTTTGTCAAGAATATCTTGGTATAAACTATTAGGGGGGTACAAAACTCCTCCACAACCAATAATTGTGTTGTAAAGGCTTGGCTTTTGGTATTTCGACCAGTTCCAGATAATTTTATTGCTTGAGAAAAATGAAAGGTTGTTAGATTTATCAAATTTTACTCTAAACGCTCTGATTGTCGTAATTGCATTCGGATTTTTTAGGTAGCCATTGTACAAATCTTCAATAACTTTTCCGTCATAATAAATGTCATCATCAAAGGTGATAATGATGTCATTAGGGCATTCTAAAATTGTTGGAACAAGTTTTTTGTATGATTTTAAATCTTCGCACCATTTGATTTCTAATCCGTACTGCATTAATTTAGTCAAACTGCTCGGTAAATCTTCTTCTTTTCTAGGAAATTGCTCTTCAGCGAGCCACAAAATTAATCTATCTGGTTTTACAGATTGGGTTAACAAGGATTCTATTGTGTAGTGAAGAGTTGGAATCCGTTCAGGAAAGGATGTCAAAGATGCTGTGATCTTAGTATTTCGTTGTTCTTCGTTATTTAATCCAAATTCTGAAAGTTTTCTATAGTTGATATGTGGTTTCTTTTTTGATTTTATTCGGATTGTTAAGCCAAACAAGTTGATAAAATAGTGATTATCGAGAAATCTAATATCAATCAAATGTTTTTTACTATAGTCTATTCTCCATATTGGAAGAAGTGAAAAAAGAAAATATGTTTGAATGGTTTTTCGTTCTTTGGTTTTTAAAATTGGGATGTTCCACAAATATTTTATTTCTTTTGTGATATTTTGGTACTTTTTATCTAGTTTAATCCCATTTTCTTCGTAGAACTTAACTAGGTACTTTTGCGAATTGTAATAGTCCAATTGTCGTTTGGGATCTTTAACTCGTTTTACAATAGAGTCTAAATTTACTCTATAAAAATAATTTATGTTTGGGACGGTGATAATTTTGTTGGTTCTTTTTAGGACTTCTAAAGTCCAATAAACGTCTTCAAAATAGATTCCTTTTTTGAATGGGATGTTTTTAATTTTATCCGCTTTATATAATTTGTTCCAAATGTAGGAACATTTGGGATAATTTATTGCTTTTAGTTTATCTTCTAGAGTTTCATATATTTTTTCTTCTTTGAAAAATACTCTATATTTAGAATTGTTTTCTCTTTTTCGGATAATAGTAGCACAAGCAATATCAACATCATTAGATGTTATTGCAGAATACAATTTTTCATAAAAATCTAAGTCAATCCAGTCATCACTGTCAATAAACCCGATATATTTGCCTGTTGCGGAATGAATTCCGAGGTTTCTTGTAATTGATGGCCCTTCGTTTGGTTTATCAATTATTTTAATTCTCGAATCTTTTGTTCTATAACTTTTTAGAATATCAAGAGAGTTATCTGTTGAACCGTCATTTATGCAGATAATTTCTATATCTTCTAACGTTTGGTTTATTAAGCTATCCAAGCATTTTGAAAGATATTTACCCACATTATAAACGGGAACTATTATTGATACTTTTGGCAATTGACCTTCTCCTTATAGATTAAACTCGGAATGAAATCTTGAACTCAAATCTATATTTACGTCTATATATTTTAAAGTTTCTTCTACTCTTCCTTGGTTAAATTTCCATTGTAAAAAAGTCAAATCCCCATATTGTTTATAATAATGATACCCAAAAGTTTTTCTCCATGATGTTGCGGAATATTTTTCTCCTAAGTTTAAATCCATGCAAATTTCTTTGAAATTTCTGTAAACTTGAATTCGGTCCAAAAACTTTCCATTTATTGTCTTAAATAGTGGTTCATTGTCTTTTCTTCCGTTCGTGAGTGTTTCAATAAGACTTTTGATTTCTTTATTAACACTCCTAGAATTTGCATTTTTTGAAATGAATGGTTTACCTTTTTTTATATCTGCAACTGTTAATTTTAACAATTCAACAAGTTTTGCTCCAGTATTTATAGATAATAAGAAAACCAACAAATCCCTATAGTTGTTATTCTCTCGGTATCGTTGTTTAATCCTCTCAATATCTTCTCTACTTTTAATCGGTAAGCTTTTCATTTCTTTAAAGCTAAAATCCTTTTCCCATTGTACTAATCACACATTCTCTTTGCAACAATATATTAAAAATGTTGCAACTATTCTTAACCTAAATATAGTTCAATATTGTCTTAATAATAAATAACCCATGTGGCTATAAATTAGCCTTTTATTCTTAACCTTTACCTATCGGGATTAGTTATGCTATAATATATTTACCGTAGGAAAGGAAGTTTTTTATATGAATAAGACATTGGTCAAATATCCGTTTTTAACTAAAGAAGTTGAAATTTATGAAAGAGATAATGGGCATAAAATTATATTTGCTCATAAAGAAGGTGAAATGGTGAATGTTTCATCTTGGGTTAAAACTGGTTCAATAAATGAAGATGACGATAACAATGGTATTTCTCATTTCCTTGAACATTTAATGTTTAAAGGTACTCATTCTCATAAAGTTGGAGAATTTGATAGAATGTTAGAATCCAAGGGTGCAATTGTTAATGCTGCTACTTGGAAAGATTATACTTTCTTTTATGTAACGCTACCAAAAGGTATTGATGATAAGGATTTTGAACTAGCGATTGATTTACATTCTGATATGATGATGGATCCAGTATTCCCAGCAGAAGAACTTGGTGCTCCATTTGATATAAATGACAATACCGTTACGGATAAAAGAGAACGCCATGTTGTTATTGAAGAAATCAGAATGCGTAAAGATCAACCATGGACTAAAGTTTATAATATCTGTAATAAAAATTTGTATTCTTCTCATCCTTACAAACGTGATGTTATTGGAACTCCAGAAATTATTTCTCGTTTGACTAGAGAAGATATTGATAATTATTATAGAAAGTTTTACACTCCGAAAAATGTTACGACTATTGTTGTTGGAGATTTTAATCACGATTCGGTGTTGAATACTCTTTGTGAAAAATTTGATTTTCCTAATCGTATTGAAAATGAAAATAGAGTAAATAATATTGATACTCCTGTATCAGAAACAAAATATATCGAGACAAAATCAAATGTTCAAACTGGTTATATGATGTTTGGTTGGCTTGGTCCTAGAGCGGCAGAGCTTAAAGATTCTATTTGTTTGGATTTAATTAGTATTATTTTTGGAGATGGTTCAAGTTCAAGATTACAGCAAAACTTGATTGAAAAACTTCCAGAACAAATCTTTAATATGATTGGTTCAGAACATTACCAATTTAAAGATGGTAATAATTTCTTTATTCAAGCAAACTTTAAACCAGAATATAAAGAAAAAGCATTGGAGTTAGTTAAGCAAGAATTGGCAAATTTATTAACAAATAGAATTACTGAAGAAGAGCTTGCAAAAGCTAAGAAAAGGACAAAATCTCGTTTTGCATATGCTACTGAAACTGTTTCAGAAATTGGTGAAACCATTGGTTATTACGTGACTGTTTGTGATGACTTGAAGCTAATTGAAGATTATTTGGCTTATTTGGATAGTATTACTGTTGATGATTTAGAAAATGCAATAAAAAAATATTTGTCATTAAATAATTCTGTGATTTCTGTTTTAATGCCAGAATAAAGAAAGGTTATATTAGTTGACTAATAATTTTGAAGAACAATTAGAAGACGTAAGGTTAAAATGTTTGCATTGTGAAAAATGCTCATTATGCAAAACTCGTACAAATTCAGTCTTTTCTGGAGGAACTCCAAATTCAAAATTAATGTTGATAGGAGAAGCCCCTGGCTATTATGAAGATATGAAAGGAGAACCTTTTGTTGGAAAAGCAGGTCAATTGTTAGACCAAATTTTAGGTTGTGTTGGCTTTTCTCGTAAAAAAGATATTTATATTTGCAATACCTTAAAATGCCGACCTCCAGAAAATAGAGATCCCCTGCCAGAAGAAAAATTGGCTTGTAAGGAATATTTAGATGCACAAGTAAATATTCTGAAACCAAGAATAATTTTACTATGTGGTAGGGTTGCGGTAAATTCTTTTTTAGACACAAAATTAGGGATAACAAAGCTTAGAGGTAAGTGGTTTGAAGGCCCTAATTTTTCTAAAATGATGCCTATATTCCACCCATCTTATCTTTTAAGAAACGATTCAAAGGCAAAAGGCTCTCCGAAATGGTTGATGTGGCAAGATATAAAAGAAGTTCGTAGAGTTTATGATCAAATGAATTAAAAAAGACCTAACTTTTAGCTAGGTCTTTTTTTGTTTAGATTTATAATTTTATTTGATATTTTTTACCGCTTCAATAACTTTTGTCGCAGCTTCTTCTGGTTTCATCGGAACTTTTTCACCTGTTGCACGGGTTACAAATTCTACATTGCCTTCTGCGATTGTTTTCCCAACTGTTATTCTGAATGGGAAGCCAATAAGATCTGCATCTTTGAATTTAACCCCTGGTCTTTCATCTCTATCATCAAGAACGACTTCAACACCGTTTTCAAGTAATTCTTCATAGAGTTTTGTTGCAACTGACATTTGAAGTTCATCTTTAGTACTTACAGGAACAATAACAACATGATATGGAGCAATTGCTAAAGGCCATTTGATACCCCAATCATCATGGTGAGCTTCTACTGCTGCGGCAGCTGTTCTTGTAACCCCGATTCCATAGCATCCCATAATATATGGTTTAGCTTTTCCATCAGTGTCTAAGTAAGTAGCATTCATTGGTTTAGAATACTTTGTTCCTAATTGGAAGATATTTCCAACTTCAATTCCTCTTGTAACTTTTAATGGTTTTCCGCATTCTGGGCAAAGTTCACCAGCTTCAACAAGTCTAATGTCGGCATATTTGATTTCGTCTATTCCAAGGTCGCTCAAATTTGCTCCAACTTGGTGTGCATCTGTTTTATTGATTCCAACAACAAAATTTTTCATTTCTTTAACGGTTTCATCTGCAATGATTGTTACATCTTTCATTCCTTTAGGACCAATAAACCCAGGAACTGCATTAAATCCTTGTTTATCCATTAATTCTTGAATTTCTGCTGATGTTGCAATTCTTATATCCATTCCTCCAACAGCGTTCATTAATTTTGTTTCTTCAACTGTTTTATCCGCCCTTATTAGTGCGATAACAGGTTCTTTATCAATAATGTAAACTAATGATTTTAAAATTAAAGTTGAAGGAATTTTTAAGAATTCTGATAAATCCTCAATTGTGAGAGTGTTTGGAGTATCAACGATTTCACATTTTGAGAAATATTCTTTTCCGTCAACAGTTGTTGCTGGAAGTTTTGACACTGCGTGGTTTGAATTAGCAGAATAATCGCAATCTTCGCAATAGAATACATCATTTTCTCCTGCATCTGTGTCTGTGATTACCATGAATTCGTGAGAAACACTTCCTCCAATTGCTCCAGAGTCAGATTGAACCATTTTGGTATCAAGTCCGCATCTATTGAAAATATTTCTGTATGCTTGTGCCATATTTTCGTATTCTTTTTCAAGTTCTTCTTGAGAAGTTCCGAAGCTATAAGCATCTTTCATTATAAATTCTCTGCCTCTTAAAAGTCCAAAACGAGGTCTAACTTCATCTCTGAATTTTGATTGAATTTGATACAAATTAGTTGGTAACTGTTTATATGATTTTAAAACATCTCTAGCAAGAGCTGTAATAATTTCTTCGTGTGTTGGTCCAAGACACATTTCTCTATTGTGTCTATCTTTTAATCTCATAAGCTCTTTTCCATAAGCTTCCCATCTTCCAGATTCAATCCAAAGTTCTTTTGGTTGAACAAATGGCATTAAAAGCTCTTGAGCTCCAGCTTTGTCCATTTCATCTCTGATAATATTTTCAACTTTTTTCAAAACTCTCCACATTAAAGGCATATAATTATAAACCCCAGATGTAAGTTTTTTGATATATCCTGCACGTGCAAGCATTTTGTGAGAAACAACTTCTGCATCAGATGGAAATTCTCTCATCGTTTGCACAAATAATTTTGACATTTTCATAATCTTTTTCCTCTCATAATATATTTTATGAGTTAATTCTAGCACAAAAATATTATGACTGTTCGTTTTTGATATTGCGTAATTCTGTTTTAACTTTTTCTATTGGAATAGAAAGAGTTTGGGAATTTCTGATTGCATATTGAAGAGTGTTTTCGTAGTCATCTATTAGTCCCATTGATTTGTAGGTTTGAGCTAACAAATAATCTGCATCACCTGTTTCTGAACAGTATTCAATTCTCATTTTTGCATATTTGTTTGCATCTTCATATTCTTCATTTTTGAGTAGAATTTTTATGAGAATTTTATAGGCTTCTTCGTCCATTTTGTTAAGGTCAATTGTTTTCTTTAAATTCTCTTCAGCTTCTTCAATTTTTCCATCTTCATAATCTATTACTGCAATATTAAAATACGCCCAACTGTAATCTGGAGAAAGGTTGATAACTTTTTCAAATTCCTCCTTTGCAGAGTCCTTATCTCCTAATTCCTTATAAATATTACCTATGTAAAAGTGAGCATATATATCTTCGTCGTTTATGTCGATTGTTTTTTGAAAATATTCTATGGCATTTAGATAATCTTTTTGTTTGAAATAAATGAGACCAAGGTTGAAATATGAATTGGAATCCATATTGTCGGATTCAATTACTTGTTTAAAGCAATCGACAGCTTTATCGTATTCTTTAAGTTCGGTATAAACCAATCCTAAATTGTATATTGCATCCATAGACTCGGGTTCAATGTCTATGGCTTTTTCGTAAGCTTCTTGAGCTTTAGAGAACTGTTTCATTTTTTCGTAAACAATCCCTAAGTTGTAAAAAATCCCCTCATCAAAACTGAACATTTTAGATAGATAAAGTAAATGTTGAAGAGCTTCTTCATTAAACCCACAATCCATAAGCAAGACGGCTAGTTCCCGTCTTGCTTGGAAATTGGATGAATCTTCTTTTATTAATCCTTGTAGTTCTTCTATTTTATCAAGTTTTGACATAATTAACGTTTGTTATTAGATTACAGGAACATCAATTGGCTCAACAAGAATAACGTTTAATACTTCGTTAGAATTAATTTGAACTTGTTTACCTGTTCTGATTAAATCTGCAATACTATCATATACAAAGTACCCAGCTGTTCCAAAAGCTCCGCCAAAAGCTGTAACAGGAACAATTACATATTGCCAGCCAGTATCAGTTACGCCTTTACCCCATTCGATAGATTTTGTTGTAATTTGACCAGATTTTTTGCAAGTTTGTTTCCACGCATCTGCATAACCTTTAGTTGTGGTAATTCCTCCATCATTTGTCATATCGGCTCTTCCAATCAATGAAAGCGATAATGGAACTTGTCTGCCGTTTGGAGTTACAACGTGATCAAAATCTAGATAAAGAATTGCTCCTTTTGACATTCTTTTTGCTGGAGTAATTTCTTTGATGTTTCCACGAATAATTGAACCCATTGGTAAAATTACATCATCAGATGCTTTTTGGTCTGTCATAAGCATTGCTGTGAATCCTGTACCTTTTGAGTTGTAGCCTGTATTTATTGGTGTAAGCATTTGCAATGATAGTTTTGTTCCCGCAGGAATTCTTTTTGTTTTTGCTTTTGCGTTGAATGGTGCAGCAAGTGTGATTTGAGCTGATAATAACATTGCTAATGCTGTTGCTATAATTTTATTTTTCATAAAGTATCCCTCTTCATTCTACTTCGTTTGCATTTTATCATATTTTTTTTATTTTGTTAAGTCAAGTAATCATAAATTTTTATTAAAGAAAAAGAGCCAGTAATTGGCTCTTAGAATTAAGAATAGCTGGAAGTATGAAAAAGATTAATTATATTAAACGTAAAGAATTAGAACTTTTATATTCTCTGGTTGGGGGTACTTGTATTACTCAATTTGGCTAAATCTATGTGAAGTTTTCTTTCTTGTTTGAAAAAATATTATTTATATTATAATATTTCTATATTATGTAATAAAAGTAATTTGTAAGGGAAAGGTGTATATGGAAATTTTAAATAAAGCGGATATTGGTGTATTTGGTGGTTCAGGCTTTTATAGCTTTCTAAAAGATATAGAAGAAGTGAAAGTTGAAACTCCATATGGCGAAACAAGTGATAGCGTATTTTTAGGGAAAATAGGTAATCATACTGTTGCATTTATGCCTCGTCATGGAAGAAACCATTCAATTCCGCCTCATTTAGTAAACTTTAGAGCTAACGTTTGGGCTATGAAGCATTTAGGATGTAAAAGAGTAATTTCTCCTTGTGCTGCTGGTAGTTTGCAAAAAGAAGTTAAACCAGGAGATTTTGTAATTTGTGATCAATTTGTTGATTGGACAGATGGAAGAAAAACAACATTCTATGAAGGACCTGTCGTTCAACACCCATCTCCAGCAGATCCTTATTGCCCAGAGTTAAGAGAATTAGCAATAAAAACTGGTAAAGATTTAGGTATTACAATTCATGATCACGGAACTGTTGTTGTAATCAATGGCCCAAGATTCTCTACAAAATCAGAATCTGCGTTCTTTACTCGCCAAGGATGGGAAGTTATCAATATGACCGCATTCCCTGAAGCTTATTTGGTTAAAGAATTGAATATGTGTCCATTGAATATTTCATTGATTACTGATTATGATGCTGGTTTAGTTGGAGATGTTCCTCCTGTTTCTCACGAAGCAGTAATGGAAGTATTCAATAATAATGTTGCGAATTTGAAATCATTACTATTTACAATGATTGAAAATATTCCAGCAGATGCAAATTGTGAATGTGCTAATTCAACAAATATGGACATCTAAGAGGATAAAATGGCAAATTTTATAAAGTTTTTGTATAGGCTTGTAATGTTGTATATGTATTATGTACTCGGTGCATGTATGTTGTCGTGGGTGCCTAATATAAATCCAGATTACCCGCTATTTAATTTTATATTCAAATCCTCAGGCTTTTATTTAATCCCGCCAATTCTTGGGTTATCAATTTCGCCTGCTGTGATAATGCTATTATGTGGCTTGATATTACTCGGTTTGGATAAAGTTTATGCAAAATACTTTGCTAAAAATGAGCCAAAAATTCTCGTAATGTCACCTGAAGAATTTTTTGAAAAGATGAAAGAACAACAAAACAAAGAGGATAAAAAAGATGGCGATTAAAATTGTTGTCGCAATAGCAAATTGCTTTTACATATATTTAATGATGATATTTATTAGATGCTTTTTGACTTGGTTCCCGGGTTTGAATTGGAATAATCCGATACTAAAGGCTTTAGCATCATCTGTTGATTTGTATTTAGATTTATTCAGAAAATTTATTCCGCCATTAGGACCTTTCGATTTATCCCCAATTGTAGCAACATTTGTTCTCATCTTTTTGAGAAATGCTGTTGTGTATGGTGCATTATTTTTGTTTAACGCATTGGGAGTGTTAGGGTAAGTAGCTATGAAAATTGTAATTTATGGTGCAACAGAAGTTGGATGTTTGCTTGCAACGGAATTTTTTGAAGATCATGACATTACGGTTATTGATAAAGAGGAAAATCGTACCGAAGAATTTGATAAGCTTGATATTAGCTTTGTGCAAGGAAATGCGACTGATATTAATGTTTTAAAGTCCGCTGATATTATAAATTCGGATGTATTTATTGCTTGTACTCCGTTAGATGAAGCAAATATAGTTGCTTGTCTTTCAGCGAAAAAGGTTAGTGGCATTCGTACTATTTGTTTCGTTTCAAAGGCTGAGTACCAAAATACTATGGAACTAGACAAATCAAATGATTATTTGGGTGATTTCTTTATTGATTATGTAATCTGGCCAGAAGCCCTTTTGACTCAAGAATTATTTAGAATTGTAACTGTTGCACATGCACTTGATGTTGAAAATTTTGCTGATGGTAGAGCAAGACTTTTGGAATATAAAGTTCGTCCAGGGTCTTCTATTGTTGGTAAAATGGTAAAAGATTGCGGTTTTACTCGTGATACCATTATTGTTGGGATAAAAAGGGATGACTTGTTATTTATTCCGAATGGTTTAACTGAGATTAACGAAAACGACAAGCTTATTTTTATGGGAACATCCCACTCTTTAGATATTTTAGCAGGTACATTTTTTCACGAAAAAGAACAGGTTAAATCTGTTGCTGTTATCGGAGGGGGAAATGTTGGATATATGCTTGCGAAAAGTCTTGAGGACATGAAGATTAAAACTAAGATTATAGAAAAAGACTATGACAGATGTGAATTTCTCGCTCAAGAACTTCATAAAACCTTGGTTATTAATGGGGATGGAACGAATTTAAAAATTCTTGATGAAGAAGAGATTGGCTCTAGTGATGTTGTAATTTCTGTAACAAATAATGATGAAAAGAATCTTCTATGCTCTCTTTTGGTAAAACAATTGGGGGTTAAAAGAGTTATCTCAAGAGTTTCAAAAGTTTTGAATGTTCCGTTGTTTGAAAAAGTAGGTATTGATATTGCTGTATCTCCAAAAACATCTGCTATAAATGAAGTTAGAAATGACTTGGATGAAAATGATGTTGATATTTTGGCAACTGTTGAACAAGGTCAAGCTGAGGTTTTGGAAATCCTTGTTAAAGATGAGTTTAATGGCAAAAAGATTATGGATTTACGATTCCCTGCTCCTGCCATTATCGGAGTTGTTCAACGTAGAAATCAGGTTATTATTCCAAAAGGCGATACTCAGCTCAGGGAACATGATATTTTGATTATCTTTACAAAGGCAGATACTGCACAACAGATTAAATCTTATTTTAAGGTAGCGTAGGAAGTTATGAGATTAAACTATATTTCAAATTCAGTAGGTTTAATGTTAATGGATATTGGTTTGGTGACTTTTATCCCTATTGCTGTTGCGATATATTATTGTGAATGGGGGTCAATTTTACCATTTTTCACTGCGGGTATTTTTTCTCTTTTTGTAGGGGATATTCTTTGTCGCTCGTTTAAGCGGGGCAGTGATGCTTTAAATGATATTAAACGTTCTGAAGCGTTGATGACTGTTTCTTTGAGTTGGCTTGCTTTCGGGGTTGTGTGTGCAATTCCGTATTTGTTTTACGGTTTAAGTCCTGTTGATTCCTTGTTTGAATCCGTATCTGGTATCACAACAACTGGTGCGACAATTCTTGAAAATTTTGATTACCCGAGAACAATTATGTTTTGGCGTTCATTTACTCAATGGCTAGGTGGTATGGGAATTATTGTATTATTTGTTGCAATTTTACCTCAATTTGCTGTTGCGGGGCGTCAAATGTTTTTTGCTGAAACTCCAGGGCCAACTGAGGATAAATTTACTCCAAGAATTAAAAATACCGCCTCTGCTTTGTGGATTGTTTATGCGGGTTTAACTGTTATTTGTACAATTTGTTTATGGCTTGCAGGCATGCCTGTTTATGATTCAATTTGTAACTCAATGTCCACAATGTCTGCTGGTGGCTTTTCTCCTCACCCTCAAAGTATAGGAGGGTATAATTCTAATGTAATCAATTGGATTATTATAATTTTTATGTTTATTGCGGGTACTAGTTATACTTTGCAATCAAAAGTATTGACTAGACGACGCTTATCCTTATTTTGGAAAAGTGAAGAATTTAGAACTTATGCAACAATAGTTTTGTTTGTTTCTTTGGCATTATCTGGAATTTTGTATTTTGAACATCATTATTCATTAATTCATTCTCTTACGGCTGGTTTTTATCAGATGTTAACTATTTCTACTTCTACTGGTAGTGCGAGTGAAGATTTTCAATTGTGGAATTTTGATGCTCATGTAATATTATTCTTCTGTTTCTTTATTTCATCTTGTTCAGGATCAGCCGGTGGTGGTTTGAAATTAACAAGATGGATTCTTATTTTTAAATTTATAAAGAATGAAATATATAAAATTCTTCATCCTAACGCTGTTGTTCCTGTAAAAATTGATGGAAAAGTTGTATCTACGGATGTTGTAAGACAAACAATCTTTTTTATTTTTGCATTCTTTGGATTGTGGGCTATATCAGCTACGTTCTTAACTGTTATAGAGCAGAATTTAGAGATTGGCTTAACGTCTGCAATTACAGCAATTGGTGACATCGGCCCAGGGTTGGGGAACGTAATTGGACCTATGGGAAATTATTCGTCTCTTCATTCGTTTTCAAAAATTATTTTTATATTTAATATGTTGGTTGGTCGTTTGGAAATAATTCCATTTTTAGTATTGTTCCACAAAGATTTCTGGTCCAGAAAACGTTAAATTTATTCTTGAAAAATGATAATAATTAGAAGCTCCAAGAAATTTTTTTCTTGGAGCTTCTAATCTATGAAATGTGAATTTCAATTATTTATTTTCTTTTAATCCTTTAGCAAATGAATCATTTGCTCTTGATTTGATTTCAGCTTTGATAATATCAATGAATTCATCAACTTTGAATGTGCCGACTTGACCAATTGCTCTAGCTCTAACAGCTACTGAGTTAGCTTCAATTTCTTTGTCGCCGATTACACAAACATAAGGAATCTTCTTATCTTGAAGTGATTCTCTAATTTTGTAGTTCATTGATTCTGAACGGTCGTCAAGATTTACTCTGATACCAGCATCACGCATTTTTCTGTAAACTTCTTCAGCAAAATCAATATGTTTTTCATTAGAGATTGGAACAATGTTTACTTGAGTTGGAGCTAACCAAGTTGGGAATGCTCCTGCGTAGTGTTCAATCAAGATTCCGTGGAATCTTTCCATAGAACCAAAGATTACTCTGTGCAACATCAATGGAGTTTTCAATTGTCCATCTTTGTCTTGATATTTGATATCAAATCTAGCTGGTAAGTTGAAATCTAATTGAATTGTAGCACATTGCCAAGTTCTACCGATAGCATCTTTGATTTTGAAGTCGATTTTTGGCCCGTAGAATGCACCATCACCTTCATTGATGTCATATTTCATTCCACGTCTATCCATAGCTTCTTTTAGACCAGCTTCAGCTTTGTCCCAGTTTTCGATTTCTCCGATGAAACTTTCTGGTCTTGTTGATAATTCAACTTCAAATTTCATATTGAAAATTGCAAGAGTGTCTGCAACAAAATCAATGATTCTGTTAATTTCATCAACTAATTGTTCTGGAGTACAGAAGATGTGAGCATCATCTTGAGTGAATCCTTGAACACGAGTCAAACCAGACAACGCACCTGATTTTTCTTTACGATAAACAGTACCAAGTTCTGCCATTCTTAGTGGTAATGAACGGTATGAATATCTGTTTGCTTGATAAATCAAGATGTGGAAAGGACAGTTCATTGGCTTTAAGATAAATTGTTCATCTGAATCTTCATCTTTTTGAATAAAGAACATGTTTTCTCTGTAATGGTCTGCGTGACCAGAAATTTCCCACAATTTAGATTTTGCAATGTGTGGAGTGTTTACAATTACGTAACCACGTTTTCTGTGTTCTTCTCTCCAGTAATTTTCGATTTCTTCTCTAACAACAGCTAAGTTTGGATGCCACAAAACAAGTCCACCACCTAATTCTTCTCTTGTTGAGAATAGGTCTAGTTTTGTTCCTAATTTTCTGTGGTCACGTTTTTCAGCTTCTTCCAAGAATGTTAAATAGCTTTGTAAATCTTCTTTATTCCAGTATGCTGTTGCGTAAATTCTTTGAAGCATTTTGTTATTTTCGTTGCCTCTCCAGTATGCTCCTGCAACTTTTAATAATTTGAATGCATTTGTTTTAATATATGACGTGTTTGGAAGGTGAGGACCAGCACATAGGTCATTGAATAAAGCATTTCCATCTTTGTCTTTTGTAATGTACAAAGTTGGGTTGTCGTTTTTGTGTTCTTCAAGAAGTTCTGCTTTGTAAATTTCACCTTCTTTTTTGAATTCTTCAATTTGTTTTTCAACATCAGGAATCACATATTTTTCAAAAGTAAGATTTTGTTTGATGATTTCTTTCATTTTTTCTTCGATTTTTGCTAAATCTTCATGAGTGAAAGCATGACCATCGGTTAAATCAAAGTCGTAGTAAAAACCATCAGCTGTTGCTGGTCCTATTGCTAACTTTGCAGATGGGAACAGGCTCTGAACGGCTTGTGCCATGATGTGTGATGTTGAGTGTCTTAAAATAGACAAAGTTTCGTTGTTCTTTTCCATTTTCTTCTTTCTATCCTTTTAGGGGTAAATTGAATTTATATATAAAAACCCTTATATATCAAATTTACCCTCGAGGTGGATCCCTCTAACTACTTACAATTACAATTATAGTACGGGGGTAAATAATTACAAGTTTTAACAATTAAAAAGAAAGATATTTACTTGATAGCGTTGAGGATGCTTTTTGCGGCGACAAAACCTGTTGACCAGCAATTTTGGAGATTAAAACCTCCGCAAAATCCATCAACATCCATAACTTCTCCACAAAAATATAACCCCTCATTCTTTCGAGATTCCATTGAGGTTGGATTTATTTCTTTTAGTTTTATCCCTCCACAAGTTACAACTTCTCCATCTGGAACATTGCCTGTAATAGTAATTTCAAAATTGGTCAATTTGTTTAATATGTTATCTCTCATTTTTCCATTTATTTTGTGACAAGGAGTATTTTCTTGAATATTAAGGTTATTTAGTAGCCAATTAGCAAAAGATTTTGGCACAAATTGCCCAAGAAGATTTTTGATTTCCTTATGTGGATTTTTATCTAATAACTCTTGCAAGTTTAAATTTTCAAGGATTTGTAGGTTTATTTTATAAGGTTTTTCTTTCCTTGCATAAATGGATGAAATTTTATAAATCAACGGTCCAGAAATCCCCTTGTGGGTGAAAATTATATCGCCAATCCCGAGGTTTTTGAAATCTTTCCCATTTACTTTTACATTTTTTATTGAAACTCCTGAAATATCTGAAAAATCTTCTTTTGTTACTAGTCCAACAAGAGCTTGCACTGGGGTTTCAATTTTGATGTCTAGAGGTGTAAGTATTTTAAAATCTGAGTGTCCTCCGATTGCAAGAACAACTATATCAAAGGCATATTTGCTTTTGTTTGTTGTTATTTTGTAACAGTTTTGGAGTTTTTCGATTTGTACAACTTCTTCTTTTATAAAATCAGATTTTTGTATAACTTTTAATAACTTCTCTTGAACTTCTTTTGCAGAGTTTGATTTTGGAAAAATTCTATTATCCTCTTGAGTATAAGTGTCAATTCCGGTTGAATTAAAAAAATCGAGTGTGTCTTGAGTTCCAAATTTTGAAAAGGCAGAATATAAAAATTTTTCACCTCTTGGGTAATTTTTTGCAAGCTCTTTAAAATCAAATTCCGAGTGTGCAAGATTACACCTTCCTCCTCCTGTTGGGAGAATTGTTCTCAAATATTTTCCTTTATCAAAAATGGTTGGGATAATTCCGCTATCAATGAGAAATTTCGCACAAATACACCCTGCTGGACCAGCACCAATAATTGCGACCGATTTATTAAAAGTCAACTCTTGTGCCATACAAAAATACCATTTCAGGGTTCTCTAGGTCATTGTGCATTTCTTCAATAGTTTTGTGCAATACAGGATGAACAAAATCCGCATTTAATTCCATCATTGGAACAAGGATAAATGCCCTCAAATGTAAAAATTTATGAGGGATTGTCAAATTATCTTCTTCAAGAATGTCTTTATTGTAGAATAAAATATCAATATCAATTGTTCTATCTTCATAAGTGTTAGAATCTTTTCTATCTCTTCCTAATTGTGTTTCAATTCTTTGACAAGCTTTTAATAGTTCTTGTGGAGTATATTTTGTTTTAACTTCAACCACGGCATTTACGAACCAAGTTTTGGTATCCATCCCCCAAGGTTCTGTTTCGTAAAAAGAAGAAGATCTAACAATAGTAATACCCTCGTCTGCTCCTAACAAACTTGCAGCTTGTTGTACGTAGCCGATTCGGTCACCTTTATTTGATCCTAAACTTAAATATGCTATTGCCATAATCAAATTTTATAAATTTTTATGTATATTGTCAACATGTAACCGTATTTGTTGTATAATTTAGGCATTATGATTACGTATTCTATTATTTTAATTTTGTTGGTATTGATTGTTGTATCTATGTTCAGCGAATTGTTTTTGTATGGACTTTTATCAACAATTGTATTTATTATTCTGTTACCATTTTATTATGTTGTAAGAGTTTTTAATGGTAAATTCTTATATGGCTGGAAAGAGAAACTGGGCTTTTTTAAAAATCCTAATCTCGGTGATAAGGTTATAATGTATCACGGCGTTTCTGTTGGTGAAGTTATTGCGTTAGAAAATTTAATAAAAAAAACAAAAGAGGTTTTTCCAGAATATAAAATTGTCGTAACGACTGGAACAAAAACAGGACAAGAGATTGCTCATAAAAAATATGATAAAATTGCCGATTTTATTACATATTTCCCTTTTGATATTCCATATTGTGTGGATTCTTTTTTGATGAAGATAAAACCAACAGTTGTATTAATTGCGGAAACTGAGTTATGGCCAGTGTTTTCTTTTGCTTGCAATTCAAAGGGGATAAAGTTGTATTGCATCAATGGAAGAATGTCCGATTCTACATACAAGTTGTATAAGTTCTTAGGGTATTTTTTCAAACATGTTTTGAATAAATATACAAAAATTCTTACTCAGAGTGAGATTGATATGAATAAATTAGTATCAATTGGAGCTCCAATCGAACGTACTTCAGTTATGAAAAACTTGAAATTTGATATCAAAAAAGTTGATGAAAAAATTGATATTGGACAAGATGGTTATAGAGTAATAATTGCGGGTAGTACTCATAAGGGTGAAGATGAAATTGTTTTAGATATTTTTAAAAACAAATTGCAGAAGTATTCCGATATAAAACTTTTACTTGTTCCTCGACATACAACAAGACTTCCTCAAATTATTCAAATTCTGGATACTCTTGGTTTGAACTATGGATTTAGGTCAAAGGGGGATACATTTAAAGATAAAGATGTTATTGTCCTTGATACAATGGGAGAATTAAGTAAAATGTACGCAATTTGCCATTTTGCTTTTATTGGTGGAAGTTTTAATAAAACTGGGGGACATAATCCTCTTGAAGCCACAGTATATTCAAAACCAACAATAACTGGTCCATCTATTCATAATTTTAGAGATATTTATTGGTTACTTTCTCGTTCTAAAGCTGGAAAAATTGTGAAAACTCCATCAGAACTATCTGATTATATGGACAAATTGCTTTCAGATAATGAGTTTTATAAACAAGCTTGTGAAGATTGCTCTACGGTATTTAATGACCAACAAGGAGCATTGGATGTTGTAATAAAGGAACTAAAAGAAATCTTGTAACAATTTGTTACATAACGGCTTCAATAATTAAAGTTTTCCCACATGGATTCCGATATATTGAGTAAGGAAATTTAATGAAAGGAAATCCATCATGGGTATGAGTGCTTCACAGGCTAGATTTTTAAGCCTTACAGCTCGAAAAACAAATGTTGAATATGAAGGACAACAAATAAACCAACAAAGAACAACATTGTCTAATGAGTCTTCAAGCTATTATAGCCGTTTGACAAATATGGATGTTCCTACTCCACCTTCAAGTTCAGATTATACAAAAATTTCATATACTTTTACAGATGGTTCAGAAACTAACACTATCAATTCATTGATTGCAACAAAAGATGGTTCTTACATTTTGAACTATACTCGTGAAACATTAGAAGAATCAGTTGTATCAAATGGTTCAGTAATGGTTACAAGACAAATTGCTGATGATGGCTCAAAAACATATTATGTTGGTGCTTCAAAATTGAGAACATTAGGTCAAGATGTTACAGATGATCCATATTTAAAAACATTATCTGATTCAGATAGAGCTGATGCTTTGGTTGTTGAAAGACAATATTTATCTATGTTGCAAGATAAATACAAAGATAAAGAATGGTTTGTAAAATATCAATATAATTCAACTACTAAAGGCTATTCTCCTGTATTTTATTCAGCTCAACAAGTTGAAAATGCTGACTATTCAGAAAAAACAGGTGCATCATTATCTTCAATTAAATCATATGCTTATGGTCAATCAACTGAATCTGTTGAGGTTAGAAACCAAAAAGCTAGAGTTGAGCAAGATAGTACTGGGAGATACAAAAGTATTTATATTTACCAAACAGATAGCGAAGGTAATATTCAAACTGATGATGACGGAAACCCTCTAGGTTATGAATATTCTCTAGATGCTTCTACTGCAAGTGATGATGCTGCATACAATGATGCAATGAACAAATATCATTATGATAAATCATTATATGAACAAGAAGTTCAAGCAATCAATTCTAAAATTCAAATTATTCAACAACAAGATAAAGATCTTGAACTAAGATTGAAACAACTTGATACTGAAGAAAATGCTATTTCAACAGAAATGGAAGCAGTAAAAAAAGTTATTTCTAAAAACGTTGAATCAACTTTCAAAACATTCAATGCGTAGATCTTTATGATACTAAGTATTGTGAAAATAAAAGATACTAAAAAGATTTAAATAAATTTCCTTTCCTTTTTCCTATTTATTTCCCAACGACTCATAAAAAAGTCGTTTTTTTTTGCTTATTTTGACAAAAGATAGTCATTTAGTATTAATGACCTTTTAGAAAGTTTATTATATAATTTTTATATAGTAGAAGAGGTTTTATATGTCAATTGATGATGCATTAGTAATGATTTTAGCAGGAGGAGAGGGTAAAAGATTATATCCTTTAACAAAAGATAGAGCAAAACCTGCTGTACCGTTTGGCGGACGTTATAGAATTATTGATTTTGTTTTGAATAATTTTATTAACTCTGGTTTTTACAAAATTAAAGTTTTGACTCAGTACAAGTCAGACTCGTTGAACAAGCATATTACTCGAGGATGGGCTTTATCTCCATTTTTGAATCAATATGTGGATTTGTGTCCTGCTCAGATGAGGACTGGTAATGATTGGTATCGTGGTACTGCGGATGCGATATATCAAAATATTTTTCACATAACTGATGAAGATCCTCGTTATGTGTGTATTTTTGGTGGAGATCATATTTATAAAATGAAAGTTTCTCAAATGCTTGATTTTCACAAAGAAAAAAAAGCAGACTTATCAATTTCCGCTATTCCTATTCCTATTGAAGAAGCTTCAGAATTTGGAATTATGGAAGTTGATGATGATTGGAGATTAGTTAATTTTGTTGAAAAACCTCAGACTAAACCAAAATCTATTCCTGGCCATCCAGAATTGTGTTTGGCGTCTATGGGAAATTATATTTTTGATAAAGAAATTTTGTTAGATTCTTTAAACAAAGATGCAAATATTGAATCTTCTCATCATGACTTTGGAAAAGATGTTATTCCTATGATGTTGAGTGAAGGTAAAAATATTTACGTCTATAATTTTTCTTCAAATTCATTCCCTGGAATGGCACCAGCGGAACAAGGTTATTGGAGAGATGTTGGAAGTATTGATGCTTATTGGCAGGCTAATATGGATTTATTGGCTTATTCTCCAGAATTGAACTTATATTCAAAGGAATGGCCTTTAAGAACGTTCAATTATAATTACCCTCCAGCTAAATTTGTATGGGAAGAGGGTGATAGAGTTGGTATGGCTACTAATTCTATGGTTTCAGAAGGTTGTATTATCTCTGGAGGTGGCTTATCTCATTGTGTTCTATCACCAAAAGTTAGAATTAACAGCTATTCTAGTGTGACAGATAGTATTTTGATGGAACAAGTTGAAGTTGGTCGTTATTCTCAAATTAGAAAAGCGATTATTGATAAAAATGTTGTAATTCCTCCTCATACCAAAATTGGTTTTGACCGTGAAGAAGATCTAAAACGTGGTTTCCATGTTTCTGCGGGAGGTGTTACCGTTGTTCCTAAAGGTGCGATTTTGTAATACATTTGTAACAATTTAACGATTTTTTATTTTTTGAGGTACAATGTGAATTGTGCCTCAATTATTTGTAAATTTTTATGAATATACTAGCAAAAAAAGGCAATTCTGATGCTTTATAATCTTTATTGATTTGGGTAGGTAAAATTGTGAATATTAGTAGAATACCAGGTAGAATAGTTTCATATGTTGTTAGTAAAGCCCCACAAATGACGATTAGTGGCGAGCGTGCTAACAAAGCTGTTGCTTGGGTTGGGAAACATATTTCATCACCTGAAAATAGATTTATTTTGGGTGCAACTGCCTTAATGAGTCAACCTTTTATTGATTTGCATAATAGAAAAGTTGATGAAGATACAAGAAAAGTTTCTGCAGCTAGAACTGTTGCAAAAATTATTGCAGGAACTTTGACTGGTGTTCTTATCCGTTCTGCTTGCATTCACTCTGTTAATGCTTTCACTAAGCTTCCTCATGAAATAAGCCCTAATATGAAATTCAAGTCTTTGAGGAATTTATTCACTCCTAGTGAGGGAATTTGTAAAAACTTGAATGAATATAAAAATGCGATGGGTACAATTTTGGCAACTGTTGTGATGATGTTTACAAACTTTTTGATTGATGCTCCATTAACTAAATTTTTAACTAACAAATTTGTTGATAAAATTCACAACAATGCTTCAAAACCTCAAAATTCTCAGCCTGCAAAAATGGCAACTGAAACCAAGGAGGTAAAGCATGATTAAGCCTGCTTGGATGCAAAAAACTTGGGATTATGTTGCAAGTCGTTATGGCGAAGATGTTGGTAAAATGCTTGTTCATACAGGCGTAATTGGTTGGATTTTGTCTTCTGCTGCTCAAGTGACTGCAATCCTAATTAACGAAAAAATTCCAAAAGAACAAAAAATGTATATGGTTCCTCAGGAATTGGCGGATGCTGCCGTTAATATCGTTTCTTTCTATGCAGTTACAAGAACTTTTAAAGCGGTTGCTAACAAGTTGGTATCAACTGGTAAATTATTGCCCAAAACAATTAGTACCGTATTGAAAAATAGTTCTGTTGCAGAAAAAATTGGGAAAAAAGGTTTCGATGTCGCAAAACATGGGCATTTACCAACTGAATTATTAAATGAATATGGTAAATTCTATTCTGGTATTGATATTTTAGGAACTACATTAGGTTCTGTTATTTCTTGTAACTTATTAACCCCTGTTATTCGTAATGAAATTGCTGCAAGTAGGCAGAAAAAAGGTATTGCTAAAATAAATTCAAAATCAGATGGCTCTCCTGCAAATATAAAAGCTCCAAATTCAAAAACGGCATATTTTAAAGCTCCAACAATGCAAACTTTTCAAGCTTCTTCAATGAATAAGCCTTATTCTGGGAATTTAAAGGTATAAATAAACAAACCCTCCAATTATAGCCATAATGAGTGCCACAAATCCAATGGAAAGCTTCAAGAAATAGTTAGTTGTGTAATCTATCGGTTCTTGAATTTTAGACACGATGGTTTTTGAATAGTCAAACTTTGAATCATTTTTTGTTTTTTGATATGCCGAATGAAGTAATTTCTGGAATTTATATATTGATTCAAGCTCTTTTCTTGCATTAGGATTTGAGATTGTCATTTTTTTTATTTTAATATTTTCGTTGGAATTTAGTTCATTATCGACATAAGCAGATAAATTATGTATAAATTTTGTTTGCAATTCTTCTTTGGGTTCTTCGTTTTCTGTATGGTTAAATTTACTCATTATTTTTTTTAACTCTTCAACTTTTTTTCTACAAGTTATACATTTTGCCAAATGGTTATCAAAATCTTGTTTTAATCTCGGATTAAGTCGCCCATTGAGGTAAAAATTTATTAGTGCAGAAACTTGGTTGCAGGTTAATTCTTTATTCATTGTCTTTCTCCTTAGTTTAGATATAGTTTTTTAATGCTTCTTGGAGTTTAATTCGTCCTCTTGCGATTCGAGATTTGACTGTTCCTATGTTGGAGTGAGTTGTTCTTGCTATTTCTTCATAGCTTAGTCCTTGAAACTCTCTTAAAATTATTGCAATTCGAAAAGCTTCTGGTAATTCTCTAATTGCCGATTTTATAACCCTTTCGCATTCAGAGGTTATACATTTGTCAAATGGCTTACTCTTTTTGTCTGGAATTTCGATTTTTACAGTTAAATTTAATGGTTCACATTCATAGTCAAGAGAGATAGTGTCAAGATTTTTTTTATTCTTTCTTAAATTATCATAGTACGTATTTGTGATAATTTGATTTAGCCAACCGTTGAAACATCTGGGGCTTTTTAAATTATGGATATTTTTTGCAATTTTAAGAAGTACTTCTTGAGTTAAGTCGTGAATGTTATTGTTGTTTTGTGACATATATGCCAATGTCGCAAAAATGTCATGCTGTATTCTTTTCAGTAAGGTTTCAAGTGCTTTAAAATCCTCCTGCTGTGATAGGACAACAAGTTCCTCTATTTGCATTTTTTTATAGAGTAACCTTTTTTCTTGCATAACAAAATCTCCTTAACTAAATGTTAAAGAGATTTATTGTTTATTTATATCAACTTATTATTAAGGATTTGAGGTATTGTTCTTTTTTATAAAATAATAATACCTTTATTTATTCAATTTATAACGAATTACTGAATTGCTACCTTGAGATGAAACGAATAGTAAATCCCCAGTAATATACATACAGTAAGGTTTTTGGATGTTAGAAATAAGCTCTGTTATTGCACCATTACTATCAACTTTAAGTACATTGTCTTTGTTGTAATTTGCAATGTAGATATTTCCAGCATTATCGTTAGCTAAACCTATTGGTCCGTCAATTTTTTGGCTTTTTAGATAAATAAGTTTTTTGTTATCTGGCCCAATTTTATAAATTGTATTATCGGAAAAGCCAGCAACGTATAGGTTCCCATTTTTATCAGCAATTACACCAGTTGGGCTTATAATGTCTTCATAAACACCGTTGCTGTCGTTTGCAGGTGCAGCATCTTGATATGTTTCTGGTGCCGTTTGTTCTGCTTTTGCTGTTGGAAGGTCTGTTCCAATTGAATCAGCTAATTGTTTTGCTTTTTGTCCGATAAGTGTATCTGTTGGAATCAGAGTTAAATACATCTTTGCTTTTTCTGGTTCCCCAAGTTTTTTACTTAATTGTGCAGCTTTATAAACTGATTCGTAATCATCAGGTTTTCTTAAAATAATCTGTTTGAATACTGCAAGTGCCGCTTCATCTTGTTTTAAATACTCAAGGATAGAACCTAAATTGTAGTATGCATCAATATAATTTGGGTCAAGCTCAATCGCATTTTTGAAACATTGTGCAGATTCTTCAAATTGCCCAAGTTGATAATAATCAATTCCTTTGTTATATTGAAGTTTTGCATCTGTTGCAATTGTCGCATTACTTGTTAAAGTCGTACAAAGTAACACTGCTAAAACTAAAAAGGGTTTGATAATTTTATTGTATTTCATCTAGTTCCTCAATTAATTCTTTGTTTTCATTAGCAAATTCGCTTCCTCTTGCAATTATAGCCTTTTTAAGAATTAGTGGCAAATTAATTGTTTGCATTTCTTCAAAATTGTTAGGAAGTCTAAGACTCCAGTTTTTATCTCCAGAAGTTCCTGGTACATTGTAAGTTTCAGTCATATTGAAGAAATCAGTGAAGAATATTTGAATGTTTTCAGCTTTGCAAGCAAAAAGCTCTACTAATTTTGTTTCTTTAAGAAATTCTACATCATTAGTCATTCTAACAATAATTTCGTCTTTGTTATTAGCTTCTTGGAACAAATCATCTACAAGGTTTTTAACATGCAAATAGCCTTCGTGAGTATTGATTAAAGATTTTGCCCAAACGCTAACTGGTCTATTATCGTGTGTTCCAATCATAGCCCAACATTTTTCTGTAATATTTTTACATCTATATGGATCATCTTCTTCTGTTGGAACAGTAAATTGAGTTAATCTCATACCAAGTAATTCATACTCTTCCATTACTTTTGCGACTGGATTTGTTAATGTTCCTAAATCTTCGCATACAATAGAATCTTTTGTTAAACCTTCTTCTTTAGCTGCGGCTATAACAATTTTTTCGATTAGTCTTCCGTATCGTTTAACTTGTTCTTCTGTTAAAGTTTTTACTCTTTTTTCTTTATCTGAAGTTAGAGTTTCGTCTAAATCTTCTAATTTTGCAATTGCATATTTCGAAAGTTCTGGATGTTCGGGAGAGGAATACAATCTGCCTGCACCTTGACTTGGCATAGGCTTTTTGCCAGATTTATATACCCATGGGTCTATTAAACCTACAATGTGGTCAATTCTTACACCGCCAGGGTTTTCCCTAAACATTTTTTTGAATAGGTTTTTCATTAGAATTCCTGCGTCGCCTAAAGAACCATCTTTGTTATATAGTTTCTCTGGGTTGATAACTGGGAATCCCCATGCTTGACCGTCTTTTGAAAAATAATCTGGAGGACAGCCTAAGCACCAGCCTTCAAGGAATAATGATTGATAAGCCCAGCAATCACGGTCAGAGAATGCAACTTGTCTATCTGCAATCATTTTTATCCCTTTTGAATCTGCTAATTTTTTAGTTTCTAAATTTTGTTTATTAAGAACAAATTGGATAAATTTGTATTTTTCAATTTCTTTAGCATATGTTTTTGAAGTTTCTTCAATTCTTTTAGCGAATGCTTTTTCTTCTTCTTTAGTCTTTGGATTGAAAAGATTTTTGTCTGTTTTATCTTTCCAGTTTGGCCAGAAATCTGTACCATTTTTGATAGAAAGAGCTTCATATAAGCTGTCTTTTGACAACCAAGAGTCGTTTTCTTTTTTATATGCTTCAAATTCTTTATTTAATTCTTTATTATTTAATTTTTCAAAGTTATTAAAAGCTTCTGTTAAAGCTTCATCTTGTCTTTTAGTTATATAAGTATAACTTGTTCTATTTTTGTCTTTATTAGGATTGTTTTCTACAATATCATTGAATGTTTTTTTTGATAGGATTTTAAACCATTTATCAGTTGTTAACTCTTTTAAATCAATAAAAAGAGGGTTATTAGAAAAGATTGTACCTGTATAAGGTGAAGAGTCAGAACTTTTAGTCTTTCCTGCTGGACCCATTTGAATAGCATCAAATAAGCCTTGAGCATAATTTAAGAATTTTTTTCCTCCATTAGAATTTATTGTTCCAAATCCTGTATTTTCCCCTTCCGCAGCTGGAAAACTTCCATTGTGCATAATAAATACAAAATTCTTCTTACCTAAAGCTTTTAAAGCCTTTCTAATTGTACTCACTCTATTTTTATCTAGTGTACAAACCATTTCTACCCCTTCTTATTTATAATTAAACTAAAACACTCTCAAATAAAAAATAAAAATGGGCTCAGTGGGACTCGAACCCACGACCAATTGATTAAGAGTCAACTGCTCTACCAACTGAGCTATAAGCCCATTTACATGTAAAAGAATATCATAAAAATTTTGAGTGTAAAGTATTTTTGAATGGTGAAAATTATTTTCTAATCCATTCCCAAAATCCATTTCTATCCTGACAAGGTTTGAATCCATTTTCTTCATAAAATTTTGCCGTATCATGAGAATTTGGACTTAAGACAATTCTGTCTGCCATAGATTTTATAGAGTCAAGGATTCTTGTTCCAACTCTTTTAAATTCTGGTGTTATCGAATATACATTTCTTGGATCAACTTGAATGTAAGAGATATAGAAATCTCTTGGTTTTTTCTCTGTAACCTCGGTTAACCCTAAGATATGTTCATCATTTAGTTTTTCGAATTTATCTTTTTGTTTTGTAATGGCAAAAATTTTAAAAGAGTCATACCAATCTGGATTATAATATCTTTCTAATGCTGTTGTATAGATATTGCAAGCATATTGGTCATTTTCTCCCCAGTAATGGCATACATTTTTTAATGCTTTAATATCGTTTTTGTTTGTATTTTCAATTTCAACAAATGACGCTACTTGGGGTTTGTAAGAACCAAGTGCATCTTTTGTTAGAATTTGTACTGGATTTTTAAATTTAGCTCTAAAATTAATTTGAGTATTGTTGTTAACTATGTTCATTTCAAAAACAACTAAAACCCCTAAATCCAATTTTTTGCTATTGTATTGAAGAGATTTATAATCCTATTTTCGTATCAAGTTTGAAATAGTCGATAATGTCATATATTGCTGAAATTTCATCGTAAAAAACTTTTGTTTGTTTCGGATCTTTTAATGAACAAAAAATCCCTTCAGATAGTTCAAATAAGTTTTTATGAGTTGATAAGGCAAACATTATTTTATCCCCAACGAAAGCACATTTAGCTTTTGTTGTCCCAAATGCTGTATGAAGGTTTTTAAATCTCTCCATAAAACTCGTTGTAATTAAGTATCGTCCTTCAATTTGATCTTGAGAGTACGCATTATATTTTTTATTGAACTCAGGGTCTTCAAGTTCCATACTACTCATTTCTTTTTCATTGTCAATTTTTTGACAAAGGGCAAGGAGGCTAAAGACAATTAACAAAAATATCCCAATTCCGATTTTAAATGTGTCTTCTAATAAATATCCAAGAACTATGATTACAATAGAGCTGAATATTGTAGCAATTGTACCAGTAGCATTGTTTCTAATATTTTGATCCCCTTTAGTGGCAATAATTGTTTTTGAATTTGTTGTTTTGTTGGAATCAATTAGAATAATAACCCCATTAAATACTCTATCAACTCTCCTGTTCCTTCCAGAACCAGAAACTTGCTTCAAGTTGGTTTCTGATATCTTAAAAGATAGCCCGTTGTATTCTCCTTCAAATGTGTCGTCATTGCTTCTTGTGTTGTAAGTGCTAAATAGTTCACTTTGTCTTAGCATTTCGTTATCAATGATGTTTTTTTCTGGAATCCAGTTTATATTTCCAAGAGAACAAATCAATTTTTGCAATACTTCTTTTTTTATTTTGTTTTGTAACCCTCTGGTTATAAATCGATATGAGATTAACATAACAATAGCATATAAGACTAACCCTACCACTATTAAAGGGAAAGATAAAAGATGATAAATATAGGTTGCCAAAAAACATGTTGCAAATATCGCAATAACTGTAAAGATTACAGCACGTATTTTTCTTTCTCCTTCGTATTTTTCAATGAGAGGGCTGATTTCTTTTTCATAATTTCTGTAAAAGTCTAACATTCTCTCATTTTTTATTTGTCTTGATGTTTTGTTCTTAATCATATTTATTATAATCCTGTTTTTTCGTCTAGTTTAAAATAATCAATTATATCGTAAATTGCGGTTGTTTCTTCGTAAAAAGATTTTACTTGTTTGGGGTGTTTCAAAGAGTGAAATAATCCCCCCGATAATTCAAAAAAATCTTTATTGGTATGTAGGGCAAACATAATTTTGTTATCAAAAAAGGCACATTTTATATTTTTTGTCCCAAATGCTGTTTGTAGGTTTTTAAATCTATCCATAAATCCTGTTGTAATTAAGTATCTTCCCTCTATTTGGTCTTCAGTTGTAACAATATATTTTTTATTAAAATCCGGGTCTTCAAGTTTCATACTCATCATTTGATTCTTAGGGAATATAAATAATATTATAACAAGTGGAAGAACTATTCCAACTACTAATGCAGTTATATTATTTGTATGAATGCCATTCCCAATTGAAAGTATTGAAAACCAAAGAATCAGTACTGAAAGACTTATTTCTTTGATTATTTTTTGGATAGCTTTTACCTTAGTTTCGATAATAGTATGAGCTTTAGTTTCTTTATTTGAGTCAATTAAAATAAGAATTCCATTAAATACGGTTGAAACCGTACGCTTATCTCCAGAACCTGACTCATAAGATAAGTTAGTTTCTGAAACTTTGAATTCTATTCCGTTATATTTTCCTTCAAAAGTATCATCGTTTGATCTTATATTATAATCTCCAAATAGTTTACTTTTTTCAAGGATTGTATCGCTGATAATTGTATTACCTGTATTCCAGTGAATTTCTCCTATGGTTTGAATAATTTTTGGAATAAATGTTTGTTTGATTTTATTTTTCAATTTAAAATTTAGTTTATTATAAATGATGCATATAACACAAAAGTCGAATAGCCCCATACTTATTATAGCTCCAAGTGAGAAGTCTAAAAGAATAAACCTCTCGAATAATACCGTAGAAAGTATTGCTAGAATTGTAAATAATATTGCATATATGATTCTAGTTTTTTCATATTTTTCAATATAAGGAGTTATTTCTTTTTCGTACTTTTTGTAGAAATTCAAAAATTTTTCATTTTTGTATTTATTTAGGTTATCTGTATTCTTAATCATGATTCTAATTATAACAAATTTTTACAAGAGTTTCAATTCTTTGTTTTTGGAGTATAATTATTTTTGTAAATGGAAGTGTATAACTTAAAGGCGTTAGATAGAACGCAGAAAGAAAAGGTAAATTTATGAAACCTGAAACAAAAAGCTTTCAATTAGAAATCGGTGGTAAAACCGTAACTATTGAAACTGGAAAGTATGCACAATCAACTAATGGTTCTGTTACAGTAAGATGCGGTGATACAATGTTATTTGTTCATTGCGTTGTTTCAAAAGAACCACGTGTTGGGATAGATTTCTTCCCATTGTTGATTGATTATGAAGAAAGAATGTCTTCAATTGGTCGTATTCCTGGCGGATACAATCGTTCAGAAGGAAAAGCAAGTGATAAAGCTATCCTTGTTTCAAGATTGATTGATAGACCAATCAGACCTTTATTCCCTAAAGGATATAGAAATGATATTCAAATCGTAGCTCAATTGTTTAGTTATGACCAAGAAAATCAACCTGATACATTGGCAATGTTAGGTGCTTCTTGTGCCTTGATGTTGTCTGGAGCTCCGTTTGAAGGACCTATCGGTGCTGTTAGAGTTTCTCGTGATAGCGAAGGTAATTTAATTGCTAACCCTACTCACCAACAAGCTAAAGCATCAGACCTAGACATTGTTGTTGCTGGTACTCATGATTCAGTTATTATGGTTGAAGCTGGATGTAAATTCGTTTCAGAAGACGACATTATGGCAGCAGTTGAATTTGCTCAAGGCGAAATCAAAAAACAATGTGAAGCTCAAGTTGAATTTGCTAAAGCTTGTGGTGTTGAAAAACAAGAATTCGTTAATCCATATGATACAACAGGTATCAAAAAGATTATTGAAGAAACAGCTCACGATATGATTTTTGATGCTTATCACAACTTTGATAGAGCATATAGACAAACTAAATTGGAAGAAGCTAAGAAATTAGTTAAAGAAAAAATTGATGCTCTTCCTGATGATGATTATATTAAACAAATTATTGAAGAAACTGGAATCGACTTCGTTGCTGAAGAATTTAAAAATGCAGAAAAACATATTATGCGTACAATGATTCTTGATGAAGGCGTTAGAGCTGATGGAAGAAAACCAACCGAAGTAAGACCTATTTGGTGTGAAGTTGGTGTTATTCCTAGAGCTCATGGTTCTGCGGTATTTACAAGAGGTCAAACTCAAGTATTATCAGTTGCAACATTAGCTGGACCTGCTATGAAGCAAGAACTAGATGGTGTTGATCCAGAAACTGAAAAAACTTATATGCACAAATATATTTTCCCAGGATTCTCTGTTGGGGAAGTAAAACCTTTGAGAGGACCAGGAAGAAGAGAAGTTGGACACGGTCACTTGGCTGAAAGAGCTAATATCCCAGCTTTACCTTCTCAAGAAGAATTTGGTTACACTATCAGAGTAACTTCAGATGTATTGGAATCTAATGGTTCAACTTCAATGGCTTCAACTTGTGGTTCATCAATGGCATTGATGAATGCAGGTGTTCCAGTTAAGTGCATGATTGGTGGTGTTGCAATGGGTATGATTACTGAAGAAGGAAAAGAACCTGTTGTATTAACTGATATCCAAGGTATCGAAGATTTCTTGGGTGATATGGACTTTAAAGTTACTGGTAATGATACTGGAATTACAGCTCTTCAAATGGATATGAAGGCTAAAGGTATTGCTAATGATACTTTGAGAAGAGCATTAGCTCAAGCTAAAGAAGGTAGATTGCATATCTTAGGTAAAATGAGAGAAGCAATTACTGAACCTGGACCAATGTCACCATTTGCTCCAAGTATCAGCACTATGACTATTCCAACTGAAGATATTGGAACAGTTATCGGACCTGGCGGAAAGCAAATTCGTGCAATTATTGATGCTTCAGGTGCTGAAATTGATATTCAAGATTCAGGTGTTGTTACTATTACTTCTAATGACCAAGAAGGTGCTAAAATCGCTATGAAGATGATTAGAGATTTAACTTTCAAACCAGAAGTAGGAATGGTTATCAAAGGTAAAGTTGTAAGAATTATTCCTATCGGTGCATTCGTTGAATTAGGCGGTGGCAAAGATGGTATGGTTCACATTTCTCAAGTTTGCAACGAAAGAATTGAATCAATTGAACCTCATTTGACTATTGGTCAAGAAGTTATCGTAAAAGTTATTAAAATTGATGAAAAAGGTCGTGTAAACCTTACAATCAAAGGTGTGACTGAAGAAGATAAAGCTAAAGTTATTCAATAGTAATTTTTATAAAAAAGAAAAATCCCTTTTGAAATATTTCAAGAGGGATTTTTTTTATCAAGTTTTAGTGTTTGTTCAAGGTTGGAAGAGTAACTGTTTCGCAAAAATATCCTGTTTTGATTTTGTCATTGGAAGCATTGTAAAATTCTCTTCCTGCTGGAGGTAAAGTTTCTTCCATTCTTCTAATCAGATCTTTGTCAAATGAATCCATAAGTGGAGCATATTTCTCTACCGTTTCTTTATTTACAAGAAATGGCAAGTATTGCTGATTGAATACACATTCATCTATTATGCCATTCATAAAAGATGTGAATTGGTTAAATTTGTCGTTTTTGTTTGATTTTTTATTTAAAATTATTTTTGTTGAATCTGGAATTACTTCATTTATAAAGTCTTTGATTTTTTTTCGTTGGTTTTTGTTAAGTTTTGAAATGTCTTTGAACATCAAAATAACTGCATTTGTTCGAGGGTCAACATTTTTGTCGTTTTCGTATTTGTCAATTTCACTCATGAATGCAAGTGTTACGAGATTTCGTTCTCTATCAGTCATCGGAGCTAGAAGTTTTGAATATAAGGTATTAAACTCTTGTTTGTGAGTTGAAATAAATTTTTGAAATTCTTTATCTTCCTCATTGATTTCATTTGAGTCTGCGGAAATATTTACGTTTTTAAGTTGTTGGTTGTCGTACGTGATTGCGAGTTCCCTTATTGCACAATTTGTTGTCTGCACTTCTTTTTCATATTCCATAAAAAATCGAGAGTTAAGGTCGTCAATGTAATCTGGTGAGCCATCAGTTCTCCAGATTTTTTGAATATCCTTGACCGTACAATCTTTTGGAAGATTTGCAACTTGTATTTTGAATGCAAGATCGGCATTGTCATTCATAAATTTACAATATTCTTTTAAAAGAGGACTTGGGAGAATAATTCCTTCTTTTTTTATTCGTTCTTCAAATTTTTCATTAATATCGTTTATAGAAAGTTTGTTTTCATCAAATTCTGCTTCTTCTGTTGTTGGGGTAATTTCATCTGTTAGATAGTCAGCTTCATCTGTGTTTTGTAGGTTGTTTTCTTTTTCAATGTTTCCATATTTCTCTTCAAAATAATTATCCCATTTGACTTGTTCTTCATCGTGTTTTGCATATCTTGCTTCTCTATTTGGGTATATTGTTTGGGTGTAGTCTAAAAGCTCCTTGTATTCTTGTGAAACATGATCAACAACTTTTTTATTTTTAGACTCTGGGGTAATTTCTTTTAAATCTGAATTTATTGCAATAAAACCACCTTCACCATAAATATCTTCGAACATATCGATAGTATCAATGATTGCGTGTGAGAAAATGTTTTTCATCATTGGGTTTTTATTCCAATAACGTTGGAGCATAATATCTTCGTTTCCAATTTTTCCGTTACGACGTTCTGCATCAATAAAAGATTTCAAATCTTCTGAAAGATGTGCTCTATCTGTTGCAACTGTCATAATTGGGCTTAAATATTTGACGATAAATGATGCTTCTGGGTCATCTTTGGCAAATCTTTTTCTGATTTTTTTCTCAACATCCGTGCTTGTCATTGTTGAGGATTTTAAATCATCAGTTAGTTGTTTCTTTTTATATGTTGGGAGTAAATATTTTCTAGTTGCTCTTTTTCTTTCAATAGGTGTATTGCTTTCTGTTTCTTTAGTTTCTTCTTTTTTAGGCAAACGAGCTGCTGGATTTACTGAATTTTTAGGTAAAGTAACAAAGAATTTCTTATATTCTTCTCTTGTTGCAATGAAAGAGTTCCAGAAACTTTGTTTTGGGAATTTGATACCATAAGCTGTTGTGTCATCGTTTGATAATGGTTTTGAGATTATTCCTCTATATTCCTCGTTCATGTCTTTTTCATAAAAATCTTTGTTTATTTCTTTTAGGGTTTTCCCTTCAAGATAAATCTTTTTTAGTAAATACATCCCAAAATTATTATTCCCGTCTTTTAATAGTGGGGTATCGCTCATCTCTTTTGCCATTTTTATTTCGGCAAGAATGCTTGTTTTGTTCTTCATTTTGTTTTCGTGAAGGTTGCTAAATAACTCTTCGTCGGGATAAATATTTTTTACATCTTCAAAATTGTCCGCCAATTCTATGTACTTAAATACTTCTCTCATCATTTGTTCTGGAGGAATATGTTGTCTTTCTTCGTAGTCATAGTCTAAATATTCCTTCATTGATGATGGCATATTATTTCGGTTGAAGTCTTGTGCATAAAAGTTTTCTGGGGTTCTACCAGTAAACATTATATTAAAATCTTTATAAGCATGAATATTTTTATATGTGATTTGAGAATTTGTTGTGTGATTTTTATCTTGTCGTATTTTGTTGTTGTTTTGTGTGTTATTAAAACTAATAATCTTGGGTGTAATTGTTAAGTTCATGAATATATCCTTTACTCTTTTGTTATAGTAGTAAGGATTGAACAAAATTTTTTTTGCTTATTTAACTCTTTTTTATATCCTTTCATTGTGTTAAAATATAGTCAATCGGAATACATGAAATGGAGAGTTAATAATGGCTGATATAGTTACTATTGGAAGTGCGACAATGGATGTATTTGTTGAATGTGACGATGCAAATATAGTTTCTGTTCGTTCACTAAAGAAAAAATCCGAATTTATGAGTTATTCATATGGTGCAAAAATTGAAATTACTGATTTCGCATCTCAAGTAGGAGGGGGCGGAGTTAATACTGCGACAAACTTTGCTAATCTTGGACTTTCAACTGCTGCAATTTTCAAAGTTGGTGATGATATTTATTCAAAAGGGTTGTTTGAGTTTTTCAAAGATAGAGATGTTGATTTGTCGTATGTAATTCAAAATAAGGAAGAATCAACAGGTTTTTCAATTATTTTAACAAGTTTTGAAGGTGATAGAACGGTGTTGGCTCATAGAGGTGCTAATGCTCATATTAAAAAGTCTGAAATTGATTTTGATGCTATTAAAAAAGCAAAACTCCTTTATATTGCACCTTTGAATGGTGATAGTAACAAAGTTCTTGATGATATTGTTAAATTCGCTAAAGAAAATGATACTGCAATTTGTTTTAATGCAGGTACAACAGGAATTAAAAAAGGATTCAATTATTTGAAGAAGATTTTAGAATCTGCTCAAATTGTTGTTATGAATAAAGAAGAAGCTTCTATGGCAACTGGAATTCAGCTTCGCTCTGATACAAAAGAAGAAAAGTTCTCAACAATGCTTATTCACCCTGATTTGAAGGCAATGTTTAACAAATTAAAAGTTTCAGACTATCAAATTATCGTAATTACAGATGGTGGGGCTGGTGCTTATGCTTATGATGGTAAAAAGTATTACTATTGCCCTTGTTTTGAAGGTCCTGTGACATCTACTTTAGGTGCAGGTGATGCTTTTGCTTCTACTTTCTGTGCTTCATTGATGAGAGAAAATAAAGATATTGAAAAAGCGTTGAAGATGGCTTCAATCAATTCTGCGGGTGTTGTTTCAGAATTTGGTGCAACAAGAGGACTTTTGACTTTTGATGAAATCGAAAAAAGACTTTCAAATTCTCCAGATTATGGATGTAAAATTGAAGTAGAATAAAATTTTTTTTAGTATTTTAAGTTTATAGATAAAATCCTGCCAAGACTCCTTTTGGCGGGATTTTTTAAATTGATTTTTCTAATAGCCCAACTCGGTAATTTTATTGCTTTTGAATGTTGTGTTAAATAATAATACAAATCAGAAAGGCTGAGGGATAAATATATAATGGAAAAGGTCAAAAAAGTGATAATAGTAGATGATTTTGCACTTAGTCGAGCAATTTTGAAAAAAATGATTGCTTTTCGTTCTGATTTTGTTGTTTGTGGAGAGTTCGAAAATGCTGAGGATTGTATAGAGTATTTGAAAAACAATGATGCTGATTTGGTTATTATGGATTTTTGTTTGCCAAAAATGAATGGTACTAACGCATCAAATATAATCAAGACTTTTTCTCCTAGAATAAAAATTATTTTGCTAGTTTCTATAAATACTCGTTCGGAAATTTTGATGTCATTATTTGCAAATGTGGATGCTTATGCACTAAAAGACGTTAGTCAAGACCAGTTGTTGAGTATTGCGGATAAAGTCTTTTCAAGTAATATTTGGGTTGATTTCCGAATTCAACATACAATTTTTAATTTGATAAAATATTTACCATCATCTGATTATTTATATTTTAAAAATCTTTTGACTTCAAATGAAGGAATTTTGATTGATATGATTTTGAAAGGTTTTGATAAAGGTGATATAGCAAAATCTTTAAATGTTCAGTTGCCAGATTTAGCGGTTGCTGTTCGTTCAATATTTAAAAAGTTGTCAAAAACAAAACGGGTGATTCAGTTGGTAGAGGATTTCAAGTATGACCTTGTTTAAGAATAATACAATTTTTAATTTCAGATTTAGAACATATTTTATTCCTTTATTCTTTTATCTTTTGACTGTTTTTTTCTTTTGCAGTCCATTTTTAGGGTTGAAGTTTTTACCTCCCAAGATGTCAGTTCTTATTGCCATAATTGTTTTTACTCTAAAGCAATTATTTAATATCTTTTTATTTAATTGCAAATTAAATGTAAAAGATGATGAATTTTTAAGATATAAATATTGTATTTCAGGAACAAAATCTCTTTCGCCAGCTTGTAATTCTTGTCATGTGGAATCTCTTTTAGATATAATTTTTTCTAATTCTCCAGATATTATTACTTTCAAGGATTCAAAGCTAAAATATGCAATGTGTTCTAAGAAATTTGCTTGTCTTGCGGGGAAAAAGGATTCCTCTGAAATTATTGGAAAAACTATAAAAGATTTTCTTTCTGATAAAAACCAAGCTAATATTTTGAAATCAAATGACAGATATGTAATGAAAAAACGAGTTTCTCGGACTTGTTTTTATACGGATTATTCTTCCAGTCCAGAATTAAAATATGAAGTTGTTTCGACCCCAATTATCAGTAATAACGAGGTCGTAGGTGTTTTAACTTTGAGTCGTGATGTTACTGATACTTGTAACTTAAAAGATTCATTAGAGCTTTCAAATTCTCAATTAGTAACTTTGTTGAATAATACTCCGATGTTTGCTTATATCGTTGATACTTCGGGAAATTATATTTTAGGAAATGATAAAGCTAATCGTCTATTCGTAGATGGAGTTGATTATCTTCTAACTGGTGAAAATATTCAAGTCAATCCCGAAATTTTTAAAGAAGAAGTTATGGCTGAGGATGTTATTATAAAAGCTAATAAGCAAAATTTACAGTTTGAAAAGCGATTTACAACGCTTGATGGTGATAGGCATTGGTATAGCATCTGTAAGACTCCATTATTTGATGATAAAGGAAATTTATATGCTATCTCTACTTTTGGTCGAAGTATTGAACAAGAAAAGCGAATTTCAGAACAACGAGAAACTTATATTGCAACTCTCAGCCATGATTTGAAAACTCCGACAATTGCTCAAGTTCGAGCTTTGGAGCTAATGTTGAGTGGACAGTTTGGAGAATTTAATCAAGAACAAAAAGACATGCTGAAGTTAACTTTAGATTCCTGTAATTATATGTATGATATGGTTTATACTCTTCTTTCTACTTACAAGTTTGAAAATGGCGATATTTCGTTAAACTTTTCATCTTTTAATTTTACAAAAGTTGTAAAAGAGTCCATAAAAGAAGTTTTAAATCTGGCACAAGAAAATTCTGTGACTGTAGATTTTTCTGAAAAATCGGTATATAAAATTGTCGCTGACAAAATTGAGATGAAACGTGTCGTAATAAATTTGTTATCTAATGCAATAAACTATGCTTTCCAAAATTCAAGAGTTTCTATTTCGGTTAAAATATCTGGTAAAAATCTAGAATTTTATGTAAAAAATTCTAGCCCATATATTGAATCGAGTGCTATGAATGGCTTGTTTAGAAAGTATGTTTCTCATTCTGATAAATTCAACAAAGTTGGAGTTGGACTTGGCTTGTATTTATCAAAGAAGATTGTTGAAGCACATGGAGGCAAAATAATTGCAAAAAGTTTCAAAAACCAAAGTAATATCTTCGGGTTTTCAATTCCGTTAGATTGTTCTTTTGATTCAAAACCAGAATACCTTGTAGGAATTATAAATTAGTGCTTGGTTTAGTATAATCTTGTCCACCTGTGGCTTTGTATAAGTTTATAGAAGAAATAACTTTATTTATATTATTAGTAACCATATCTTCTTCCATAATCAATATTGCTTGATTATCTTTCATATTATCAAGTTTTGACCTTGCTCCAATTTTAAATTGGTTATTAGCTAATTCTAATTTTTCTTTTTCTAAATTAAATCTTTCAAGACTATTTTGATAATTTTTGTTTGACGTTTTAACACTCATCATCGCATCATTAAGTTCTTGGATAGAAGTAAGAATTGTTTTTTGATAAATCTGAAGGGCTTTTTCATATTCTAACTTGTTATAACGAAGTTTTGCTTTTTTGTATCCTCCAGTGAATAAATCAAGAGAAGGTGCTACTCCAATATTTGAAAGGAATGTGTGAGGGGCAAAAATTCTGCACCAATCATAAGCATTGAATCCTGCTTGACCATATATTGTAAATTTTGGCAAGAAATCTCTTCTTGCTATTTTTACGTCAATTCCAGTTTTTTGAATGTATTCTTCAGCTTTTTTCATATCGGGTCTGTATTGGATATATTCTGTTGAAATTTCTTCTGGAATATCAATATTAGAAATTGTGTTATAGTCACTTCTATTTATATCTTTTATAAATCTATCTCCAAGTTGGGTAATCATTTGATTTATTATGATATCTTGTCTTTCTTTTAGAGAATTATAGCGTTCATTCATTTTTGCAAGGGTTTGTTGCTCAGATAATAATTCATATACTGGGCATAAACCGCTTTTATATTTTTCTTTTTCTAAATTAACAATATTTTCTTCAATTGCTATTAAATCTTTTTGGTTTTTAATAAGTTTATCTATTCCTATCAAGGTGTAATAATTTGCAGCGAAATCTGATGAAATCGAGATATAAGAAGCTCTTTCATCTTCTTTAACCATTTCTGCTTGTTTTTTTGCACTTTTTGTTTTTAGATAATTTTCACCCCAAATATCAACTTCATAATTCATTGTTAATGGTAAATAGTATCTAGCTTGATTGTAATCAGGAATTACAACATCTCCAAATTTTGTAGTCGCAGATGTAAATTCTCTTTGAATATTACCGTTAAAATAAAGTTGAGGTAATTGGTTTGCGAATGCTTGTTTTATAGCTTCTTTTGATTGTTTTGCTTTGATTGTTGCGATTTTTAAATCTGGATTGTTTTTGTAAACTTCTCCAAGATAGTTATTTAAGTTTTCATCGTTAAATTTGTTCCACCATTGCAAGTTCATATATTGTAAATTTGCATTTGGGTTTTGAACTTCTTTAGCTTGTGCTTGTGGGGTAATAGTGAGTAAACTTATTAAAATAATTAATATTTGTAATTTTTTCATGCTACTTATATCCTTTTTGTGTTATCATAATAACACAAAGTAAAAACATGGACAAGAATAGATTATTAAAATATAAAGTAGGTATGAATTTGACTGGCACAGGGAATTTGTCTAAGATATTTGCTTGCCAAGCTTTTTCAAACAATAATTTCCCCATTACTCCTGAACAGTTTTCTGTTCTAGCTGTTTTGTATGAAAATAATAATCTGTATCAACGTCAAATTTCAGCCTTAACCCTTAAAGATAGACCCAATATTTCAAGAATAGTTTGTATTTTGGAAGAGATGGGTTGTGTCACAAAAACTCCAGATGTTAGTGGTAGAAAAGTTTTTAAAATTGCAATTACTCAAAAAGGAATTGATTTGTATAAGCATGTTCTTCCTGAGATTTTGCGAGTATGGTTAGAAACCGTAGAAGGTGTTGAAGAAGGAAATTTGGATATCTTTTACAATGTTCTTTCAATGATTAGAAAAAATTTAATATCGAAGGTAAATATACAATTATAAATGAGGTAAAAATCAATGACGGAAAACAAAGATAAAATTAATGTTGCCCCTCGTTTTCCAAAGGGTAAAAAAAGAAAAAAAGAAGAAATTGAGATTTTAGCAAAAGCAAGATTAAAAAAGAGAAGACCTAAATTAACTAAAAAACGTGTATTTATTCCTGCAATTGCTGCTGTTTTATTAATTATGTTGGGCTTTTATGCTGCAATTATGTCCACTCATTATCAATCAACAGATGATGCTTTTGTAGAGGGAAGAATTATTTCTGTTGCTCCACGTGTAGCGGGACCAGTTGTTAACTTGTTGGTTGACGATAACCAACCTGTTAAAAAAGGTGATTTACTTTTAGAAATTGACCCCAATGATTATCAAGTAAAATTAGACCAAGCAGAAGCAAAACTAGCAGAAGCGAAGGCTCGTTTGAATGTGTCAAATCATGATGTTTCAAAAAATACTTCTGATATGCACCAAGCATCAGATGATAGAGTTTCTGCAATGTCAAAACTTGATTTTGCTCAAAAAGATTATAAACGCTATAATGATATGTACAAAACTGGAGTTGTTTCTAAACAAGATTACGATAGAAGTTCTAAAGATTTAGATGTATCAAAAGCAAATTACCAGTCTGCAAGCAATAGAACAAAAGCAATGAAATCTGAACTTGATTCGTCAATAGCAAAAACTCAAACGGTACAAGCTGAAATTCAAAGGTTAGAAGCTGAAGTTGAACAAGCTAAACTAAATTTAAGTTACACCAAGATTTATGCCCCTTCTGATGGATTGATTGCATCTCGTAGTGTAGAACAAGGTAATTATGTTCAAACAGGTCAACCATTGTTGGCTGTTGTTCCTCGCAGAGTTTGGGTTGTTGCAAACTTTAAAGAAGGTCAATTAACTCATATGCACCCAGGGCAAAGAGTTTGGGTAAAAGTTGATACTTATCCAAATAAGAAATTCAAAGCTCATGTTGATAGTATTCAAAGAGCAACTGGTGCAAAATCTAGTTTGTTCCCTCCAGAAAATGCTGTTGGTAGTTATGTAAAAATCGTTCAACGTGTTCCAGTAAAAATTGTATTTGATGAAGATTATTCAAAATTTAATATTGTTCCTGGAATGTCTGTTGTTCCGACTGTAAAAATAAAATAGCGTTCAATATTGTTTATAAAAAGCGTAAGGAAATTATTAACCTTACGCTTTTTTAGTGAAAAATATGTTTGTTAAATCTTTTTCAAAATGCAATAAGAAATTGCAATAATTATTGATGCGAAAAATCCGCTCAAATAATTATCCATATGAAATTGTGGGATAAAGTACGCAATTCCAAAAAGCATTGCAAAGTTAATAACAAGATTAAACAATCCAAAAGTAAATAGATTTATTGGAAAAGTTAATAATTTAACAACTGGTTTAATGAAAATATTGATTAGTGTAATTACCGCAGCAATAAGCATTGCAAACCAGAAGTTGTCAACTTTTAACCCAGGGAAATAGCATATTCCCATTATTATCAATGCGAAAATAACCCATTTAATGATTAGCTTTTTCATTGTTATTTAATCCCTTGAATTCTAATTTGTCCATTTTCATCTTTAGAAAATTCCATCGGTTTTTGCAATGGTAAATCTTCTTTCTGTTTTAGATTAAAAGATGTTGGTTTGTAATAAGGATTTACGTTTGGGTTAACTTTCCCTTCTTCGTAATCAAGTTGAGCATCTTTTTTAGCTCTTTTTTCTTTGTATTCTTCTGGATGATTTACAAAATCAAGTGTTTCTTGTTGTTCCATTTGTCTTTGCATCATTGGGTAGAAATTCATATTTCCAGCATTTGGAGCTTGGTAATAGTATCCTGCAAATGCTCCATTTGTAGACAACCCGATGAAACTTAAAATTGCTAATCCAAGTAATGTTTTTTTCATAAAAACTCCTTATTCTATTTTCTAAAACATTTTATCACGTTTGTCCAGTAAAAATCAAATAATTTTGTCCCATTAGGTAATATTTTCAGAAAGATTTAGCTATTTTGCATAATGAAAGTTCTTTAGAATATTTATATCATCTAAATATAATCCTCAACTCTTCTGATTGCTCAGCTGCCCTTGTTTTAAAACGAGGGCTTTTCTTTTTTATTTCTTAACATTATGCCTGATTTATTTTATTAGTGTATAATCAAAGTACATTTATATATTATTTGAAAGGATACAGATGAGAGAATTAGTTGTTGAAAATCAAGAAGTATTGTTAATTCCACAAGACTATAAATTTGCAAACAGAGGTAAGGTTACAGCTGTTAGAGCTGGAGATTTTACTCTTGAACTTGAATATGAACCAGAAAATATTATGGTAAATACTTATTGCGAATTTTATACACAAACACCTCATGGAAAATTGTATTTTGATTCTTATGCAAAAGAAATCAATGGCAAAACATTGATTATTGCAAGTCCTGCAAAACATAAATTCTTGCAAAGACGTCAATATACACGTATAAAATTCCTTAATAATTTGCAATTGCATTTGGATGGAAATGATTACGATATTTCGACTCTTGATATTTCTGCTGGTGGTATGAAATTCAAAACTAATTCTAACTTAAATATTGATGGTTCTTATGCCGTTTCTGTTCCTCTTTCTGATTCTTTAAGTGTTGATTGTGAATTTCAGCCAATAAGAATTGAAAAACGTATGGAAGAGGGTGGTTATGCTGTGTCTGGTCAATTTGTTTACAAATCTAGCCATGACAAAATGATTTTGACTCAGTTCTGTGCAAAACGTAGTGTTGAAATTAAGAATAAATAGGAACATTATGAGCTTAGTAAGATTACTTGAAACTAAAACTGTCAAAACTCTTTTTACAACCCCTTCTCATTCTCAAAAAGGCGGGATTTATCAACCTTTGAAAGATATGTATAAAATAGACATATCTGAAACTGAGTGTCAAGATCCTCAAGAAGCCTTGAGAATGTCACAATTGTGGGCAAGATCTATTTACCATACTTATTCTACAACTTTTTTAACAAATGGTTCAACGAGTGGTATTATTGCTGCCGTTTTATCTTGTACTCAAGTAGGTGATAAGGTGCTAATTGCTTCAAACTCTCACCCTTGCCATTTTAACGCTGTAAGATTGGCTGGAGCTAGAGCTTTAACTTATGACCTAGAGATAGATCCAGAATGGGGTGTTCCTCTAGAAACTAAACCAGAAGTTATTGAATATTATTTGAGTAGATATAATATTCGTACTGTAATTATTACTTCTCCTACTTATGAGGGTATAATTTCTGATATTGAAGAAATTAAAGCGGTTTGTGAAAGACATGATGCCTTTTTAATTGTCGATGAAGCTCATGGTGCGTTGTATCCATTTTCAGATAAATTGCCGTTGTCGGCTGTAAATGTTGCCGATTTTACGGTTCAGTCATTGCATAAAACTGCGGGTGGGTTAAATCCTACGGCTTTGTTGCATTGCAATTGTGAAATTGACGTAGAGCCAGCATTGAATATGTTCATGACGACATCTCCATCATATCCTTTACTTGCCTCAATTGAAGCTAATATTGAATATTTGGATTCAAGAGGTGGAAGAAAAGAAATTGATAATTTGATTACACGTTTAGACAAAATGAGAGAAAAATGTCGTGGTTGTGAGTTCTTTGGAGATGATCCAACAAAAGTATTGATTAAAGTTCCAGGAATTTCTGGGTATGAATTATCTGAAATGCTTTATGAAGATTTTGATATTGAGGATGAAAAAACAAATGAAAAATCAACAATGTTGCTTTGCGGAATAGGAACAGATAATAGGAAACTTGATAGATTGCAACATGTTTTGTCAAAATTGTAAACTTTTAAATTCCAAAGAGTAAAAAGAGGTCTTATATCTAAGACCTCTTTTTGTTTAGTATTCCGAAACTCAAGTTGTCGTTTTCTGAATTGGCTTGAGTTAATGTTGGTCAAAAATCATGACATTCTTTTCGATAAGCGATTCTCCACCATTTTCTTTACAATTATAAATAATTTGCTAAGATGTTTTTAACGTAATTTTGAGTTTCTTTATATGGTGGAACTCCAGAGTATTTATCCACTGCATTGGGTCCTGCATTGTATGCTGCAAGTGCTAAAATTACATTCCCATTATATTTATTTAACATTGATTTTAAATATTTAACTCCACCTTCAACATTTTGAGTTGCATTATACGGGTCTTTAACTCCTAGTGATTTAGCAGTTGATGGCATAAGTTGCATCAAGCCCATAGCCCCTGTTTTAGATGTTGCGTTAGGATTAAACCCAGATTCTTGCTTAATAAGGGCTTGTACAAGTTTTTCATCAACACCATGTCGTTGTGCTACTTGGTTTATCATGCCTAGAAGCTGAGTTTTATTTGTCATGTTAGAACTTGTTTTAGAATAATCTCTTCTTGCTTCATTGACTTCATTGATTGCATTCATTAGAACTCTATTGTTCATTAAATTACTTGTATCAATGTCATCAGTGCCAGAATAAATATTCCCATTAACATTCATTGATTGGGGATTAAGAAGTAAAGAGCCAAAATTTGCTTGGGTTGTACTAGATAAAACCTTTTCAAAAGATTGAACATTATTTGCTCCAGGTGGATAAATCGTATCCAATGGGCTATTTACACTTTGATTAGGATTCAATTGACGGTTCATACTGTTTACGTACTTATTTATTTGTGCCGTACGTTGCATTGCTGCTTGTTTACCGCCAGAGTTTAACAAATTTTGTATCATTTCAGAGAACATACTCTTATACTACCTCCCATATACATTATTATTCTACTTAATATGTGAAAATAATGTATCCTCCACATGATTTAATGATAGGATAAAATTTGTCAATTTTTATTAATTGGAGTGGGTTCTATTTAATAAACATGCAATCGCCGTATGAGAAAAATCTATATTTATTTTTAATAGCTTCTGCATATGCTTTGAAAATAAAATCTTTTCCAGCTAATGCACTAACAAGCATCAATAATGTTGATTTGGGTAAGTGGAAATTAGTTATCAAATTATCAATAACTTTAAATTCATATGGGGGGTATATGAATAACTCTGAATGGTCGTGACATGCTTTTATGCAGCCATATTTTTGATAAGCTGTTTCTAGTGTTCTAACTGTTGTAGTTCCTACTGCTACAATTTTTTTGCCTTGAGTTTTAGCTTCGTTAATTTTTTTAGCCGTATCTTCACTTATTGAAAATGTTTCAGAGTGCATTTTGTGTTCTAGAATATTTTCACATTTTACAGGTCTAAATGTCCCAAGTCCGACATTTAGTGTCACATACGCAATATCTACCCCTTTTTCTTTTAGCTTTTGAAGAATTTCTTTTGTAAAATGTAATCCTGCTGTTGGAGCGGCAACAGAGCCTTCATCTCTTGCATAAACTGTTTGGTATCTTTCTTTATCAAATTGTTTTAATTCTTCACTTGTTAATTTTCTTTCTATGTATGGAGGCAGTGGAATGTTACCAATTTTGTGTAATATCTCAATCAAATCTCCGTCATAGATAAGTTCGACTAGCCATTCTCCAGCATCTTCAAGTCTTTTTAGAGGTTTTATACTTAATTCGTCACTGATTTTGATTAAGGTATTTGGCTTAACTCTTTTTGAAGGCTTAATTAGTGCCGCCCAAGTTTTGGTGTCAGTTGTAACATCTTTGCAATCAGATGCAATAGTGTTATCATCCTGAGCTTTGTTTAACAAAAATACTTCAATTTTTGCTCCAGTATCTTTATGCCCATAAAGTCTGGCTGGTAAAACTTTTGTGTCGTTCAAAACTAGTAATGTTTTTTCGTCAATATAATCAACAATGTCGAAAAAGTGTTTGTGTTCTATTGTTTGATTTTCTCTATTTAGTACCAACATTTTTGAATTTTCTCTTTTGTCTGCTGGCATTTGTGCTATTAATTCTTCTGGTAATTCGTAATCGAATTCGGATATATTCATCTTTTTCTCTTTTCTTTTAAATTTTATCTATAAATCTATTATACATAAAACAACTCCAATTATCTTTCAAATCGGAGTTGTTTTGTTCTTTTTGTATTTATTTAGTTATTTTTTATCTGTTACTTTTTTAGCATTTTTAAGTTCTAAATCAGAAACACCATTTTTTCTTTTTTCTTCTTCAATTTCAAGTTGTTTGTTGATAAGAATTGTTTGAAGAATTTGAATAATGTTACTTGTAATCAAGTATAACAATACACCAGCAGGGATTGGGATGATTACGAAAGTTGCGATAATCATTAGTGGCATGAATGTACCCATTGATTTTTGCAATGCTTGTTGTGTTGGGTCTGAAGAGTCTGTTTTGTTCATAGACATCATAATCTTTTGAGAAATGAACATTGTAACAGCAAACAATACTATTAATAAAATTACATCCCAGTGAAGAGTTTTGTTAACAGGAACTGTTGGAACTGTGGCTTTTAAAACTCCGCCATCTCTAACAAATGAAATTGTTTCATTTTCTCTAATATTGCTGTTTGTAACTGTCAAATCAGCTTTTTCAATTTTATCTTGTTGGCTGAATTTTAGTTTTACATGATCAAGACTAACAGCTAAATCAAGATCTTTCCCTGGCTCAATCTCTCCTTGAACTTCTACCCCTTGAGTTGGGTCTGTGATTTTTACGTTTTTAATAACTTCTCCAGGAAGATATACTGTTGCAGTGTTTCCTAATACAAGCTTATCGTTTTTATCAATTCCAAGAATTCCATTATTAGAAATTCCCGCAGTTGCTCTCATTGTTGTAGCTAAACTCTTGATGAATAAGAAATGTTGGTCGCCTGCAACTTGTATAAATTGAGGGCTAATTAATGCTGAATATAACAAAATGAATATTGGCATTTGGATTAGTAATGGTAAGCATCCACCCATTGGATTGAATTTGTGTTCCTTATAGAACTCCATCATTTTTTGTTGCATAACTTGCGGATTGCTTTGATATCTATCTTGAATCGCTTTCATTTTTGGTTGTAATGATTGCATCATCTTCATTGAACGTTGTTGTTGAACGTTCAAATGCCACATTGCAAGTCTAACTATAATTGTCAATAAAATGATTGCTAAACCGTAGTTCCCTACAAAATGAGCTAACAAGCTCAAAAATTTTATTGTGTATGAAATAAAATCCACTTTCTCTATCCCTCATCTAATTTAATAACAAGTCTGGTAATCAGACCTCTCAATGCTATCATAAAAAAACTTAATTCGCAAATTGAGGTGAATATTTTTAGAAACCAAATATCTTTCTAAGTTCTGAAACTTTTTTAAATGTATCTTTGGCGTAGTGTTCCATTTCTCTTTTTGTGATGATAATTGGTTCCCACTTGTCATTTGGGGCGGGTGCATTGGGCTTTTTGGTTGTAAAAACTCTAGAAGAACTATTTTTATTATTTCTGATATCCTTTAATGTTAATCTTATTTTATTTACTTTCATAATATAAATCCCCAAATTTTAAACAAAAAAAGAACCCTCAAGGGGTTCTTTTTATAAATGGTCGGGATGACACGATTTGAACGTGCGACCCCCTCGTCCCAAGCGAGGTGCGCTACCAAGCTGCGCTACATCCCGATACTATTCTATTATCAAGCTAAAAAATAAATATCTTTCAGCTACGTTTTTTATTCTAGGATAAAAAATTTTTATTGTCAACCATATTTTCTGATTTTAATTTTTATGACTTATTTTTCTTTTCTAAATTTCTATGCTATCATTGTTTTATTATGGTTAGGCTGATAAATCAAGACAATTTAAAACAAGTAACAAATATTGTTTATGCGATGATGAAAGTTCAAGAGTTTTTCACATATGCTGAGGAGTTCAATAATCCTGGGATTAGTCCTTGCATTTATGCAATGTGGCATGAAAATCAATTTGGTATTCATGGTTTATCTAATAGAGAAAAGTTACATGTATTAATAAGCAATTCGTTAGATGGACAAATTATTTCAGGTGTTTGCGAACGTTTAGGCTTTAATGTATGCAGGGGATCTTCTAATAGAAAAGGTGCTGTTTCGGGAACATTGAAGTTGCTTTCTAAATTAAAAGAAGGCGAGAATATTGCAATTATGGTTGATGGTCCTAGAGGTCCATTGCATGAGGTTAAGTCTGGTGCTATTGTTCTTGCTCGAGAAGCAAATGTTCCTATTGTCCCTGTTCATTGGTATTCCCCAGAGTTTACGTTTGTAAGATTCCCTTCTTGGGATAAGATGACATCTCCTGTTGGGCCATGTCATTTGTTAAATATTTTTGGAGATCCAATTTATACAGATGGTAAAACTGATGAACAGGTTGCAGCTGAATTAAAACAATCATTATTTCATTTGGAAGAAATTGCTCCAGAAAAATATAAAGAGGCTAAAAAGTTAAAATTATGGAAGAAAAAAAGAAAATAAAAGTTACAATGCTTCAGATGTCATCTGTTATTGGGGATGTAGAAGCGAATTGTAAAAAAGTTGAAGATATTTTAAATAATAACTTGAAAGAACAGACAGATGTTCTTGTTCTTCCAGAAGTTTGGACTGTCGGATGGTCTTGTTCTCATTTTCAAGAAACTGCTCAAGATTTAAACGATAGTTCTGTTATTCGTTTTTTATCAGGGATTGCCAAGGAGTATAATATCAATATTATTGGTGGAAGTTTTATTACAAAATCAGAAGGAAAATATTACAATACTTGTCCTGTAATTGATAGAAATGGGAAACTTCTTGCAACTTATTCAAAAAATCATCTATATTCATATTACGGTTGTGATGAAGGTAAGTTTATTACAACAGGAAATTCGCCAGTTATGGTTGAATTAGATGGTGTAAAATTTGGGTTGACAATTTGTTATGATATAAGATTTCCTGAAATTTATAGAGCTTATAGAAAAGCGGATGCGGATGTTTTAGTTAATTGTGCTGCTTGGGGTTCAAAAAAGCCGATTCCTTGGGAAGTTATGACAAAATGCAGAGCGGTAGAAAATCAATGTTATATGGTTGCGCTTACTCAAAGTGGTTATATTGAAGATGGAGAATATAATCTAGGTGAATCTAGAATTATTGATTATAAAGGTGAGGAGTTGTCTTCAATTATGGAAGGTGAAGGTTTAGCTTCTGCTGTTCTTCAATTTGATGAAATGTATGATTTTCGTGACAAATGCACTGTTTTAAATGATATCAAACCTAGTTATGAGGTAAAAATGTTATGCGTAAAATAATTAGTTTATTCTTTGCTATTTTTTTGACATTATCTTCTGTTCAAGCGGAAAATGTTACAAAAACGATTAATTCATTAATAAATAAAGATGCTGTATCTGTCAGTGTAAAAGATATTTCTAACAACAAGGAAGTATATTCATTGAATAAAAAAGCTCCAATGATTCCAGCTTCTACATTGAAATTGGTTACTTCTTCTGCGGCATTGAATACTTTAGGCTCAGATTACGAATTTTCAACAAAGCTGTATAAAAGCTCAAATAATGATTTATACCTAAAATTAGGTGCGGATCCATTTTTGACTTCTTCTGATTTGAAAAAAATGATGACTGTTGCAAAGGGAAAAAATATTTTAGAGCCTAAAAATATTTATATTGATTCTTCAATATTTGATAATGTTGAATGGGGTGAAGGTTGGCAATGGGATGATGAGATGAATCCTTTAATGCCTAAATTCAGTGCATACAATATAGATGAAAATTTATTAAATATAGAGATTACTCCTAGCATGCAAAATATGCCACCTTCAATTGTTGTGAAACCTTTCTATCCATTGACGTTTATGAATCTTATTACAACAGATATAACTCTATCTAAAAATGATATTTCTATTGTCAAAAATTTAAATTTTGCTCAAAATGTTTATGATGCAAAAGGTGAAATTACTAAGATTGAAAATATTAAAATGCCTATTCCAAACATTCAACGCTATTTTAAATTGAGGTTGGATGATGTTATTAATGCTCAAAAGATAGATTATAATAAGGGTTACCCTAACGCTATTTTGCCGACTAAAAATATATACCTTGTTACAAGCGTTGCTCACAAAATGCCTGATGCTATGGAATCAATCTTAAAAACAAGTAATAATTTAGTTGCTGAAACAGTTTTTAAATTGGCAGGTGCGAAATGGGCAGAAGAAAAAGGCTCTATTTCAAATTCTTTAGGAATGCTCAAATTCTATATTAGTTCATTAAATATCCCGACTGATGATGTTAAAATTGTCGATGGTAGTGGGGTTTCAAAAAATAATATAATGACTGCTGATTTTATGACAGATTTTCTTGTCGCAAAATCAAAATTAGCTGATTTTGATGAATTTAAAGAATTTATTCCTTCTCCAGGGGAAGGAACTTTAAAAAATAGAATGTTGTATTTTAAAGATAATTTAAAGGCAAAAACAGGCACATTGTCTGATACAAGTGCGATTGCTGGATATATCACTTCAAGAAAAGGTAATACTTATGCCTTTGATATTATGATAAATGATGCCAAAACATCTTCTTCTGATAAGAAAAATATAGAAGAACAAATTTTACGTCAAATATACGCAAATTACTAATAAAAGGATATAAAATAATATGTACGAACCAGAATTTACGGTCATAACACCAACATCAAATATTGTAGATGCAGGATTAACAGATGATTTTTCTTTGTTAGTAAATCTTCTTGATAGACAGACTTACCCATATATTGAGCATATTATTGTTGATAATGCTTCTTCTGATGAAACTATAACTCTTTTGAAAGACTATAAAAATAATGGATTTTTGAATTTTTATTCTGAGCCTGATAGAGGGAAGTTTGATGCAATGAATAAAGGTATTATGCATGCCAAGGGTAAGTATATCGCATTTTTAAGTTGTGATGATTTTTACCATGATGTAGTTGCTGTTGCGGATATCGTTGATGCAATGGAAAGAGAGAATGCGGATTATTGTTTCTTTCCTGCGTATTGTTGCCACCCAGAAGGGTTTGTATTTTTGTTTCCTCCATCAATGTTGAGTACTTTTCAAGTTAATCCTTGTGCTAGACAAGCAATGGTTTTCAAGCGTAGTGTGTTAGATCAGTTAAGGATGTTTGATGATAAATTCAAATTGATGGCTGATTATGATTTGATGATTAGACTTGTTATGGGGAAATATAAAGGTTTGTATTTTGAAAGAAATGTTTTGACTTATAAACTTGGTCAAGAAGCTATAAAGCATTCCACTCAAATGGAAGCCGAATGTCGTCACATTTTCTATAAAAATTACAAATCGCTTTATCCAATGACAGATGAAGTTTTAGATAGAATGGTTAAAATTTCAGAAGTGCCAAAACCATTGTTAGATAAATTAGTAACCTATTTCACTCCAGAAGATAGAGATAATTTCTATCAAGTTGCTCAAAATTTGTATGATATGCGTGTTCGAGCTGTAAATGAAATGGGAAATCAAAATAGATAGGCGTAAATGACTTGTTAAGAATTTGCAAAAAATCTTTTCAGGTTTATAATTAGAATAAGATAGTTAGAATATAAGAAGGTTAGGGAAAATATGACTGAACAGAAAATAGCAGTATTAGGCTGTGGATTGTGGGGACGTAATATCGTTCGTAATTTCTACAACTTGAACGCTTTGGGTATGGTTTGTGATTTGGATGATGATAATATCGCAAAAGTAAAAGAACAATATCCAGGGATAAAAACAACAAAGGATTTTAATGATATTTTAAATTCAAAAGAAATAACAGGTGTAGTCGTTGTTACGCCTAGTCACACTCACTTCAAGTTTGTTAAGGCCATGCTTGAGGCTGGGAAAAATGTTTATGTAGAAAAACCTATTTCAACAGTTGCTCAAGAAGCTAGAGATTTAGCAGATTTAGCTGATAGCAAAGGTTTGGTTCTTATGGTTGGTCACTTGTTGTTGTACCATCCAGCAGTAAACAGATTAAAAATGTTAGTAGAAGAAGGAGCTTTGGGTGATATTGTTTATGCTCAAAGTGATAGGCTGAATATTAACTATTTCAAAAATGATAGAAGTGTAATGTGGGATTTGGCTCCTCATGATGTTTCAATGATTAGTTATGTATTAGGGAAAAATCCAGAAAGAGTTCTTTCAGCTATTGGCTGTTCTTCTGATGGTAATGATATTATGGATATTACTCATATTGGAATTAAAATGGAAGGCGGGGCAATTGCTCACATTACGGATAGTTGGATTACTCCGAAAAAGCATGTTCAATTATTGGTAAGAGGAACTAAAAAGACTGCAATTTTAGATGATACCGTAGCAGAACATAAACTAACAATTTATGATAACTTTAAAGCTGGAAGCAGTGAAAATGTTCAACTTGATTATCTTGAAATTGAACCTTTGAAACTTGAATGCCAACACTTTATTAGCTGTTGTGAAACTGGTAAAAAAGCTAGATCAGATGGTGAAAATGGCTTTATTGTTGTAAGTATTTTGGAAGAAGCAGAAAAAATTATGCTAGGGGATAGAGCAAAAAATCTTGATAGTGTAGATTTTGCTCTTTCAAGAACTAAAAAGTAGGAGAGATTTATAATGAGTATTAAAGATAACGCAGCAAATATTGTTTCAATTAGTAGAATTTTTGTTGCATTTGTAGCAATCGCATTGTTATTTAAACATACAACCTGTGCTTATGTTTGGGCTGTAATTTTAACAATTATTGCTTTTATTATGGACGGTGTTGATGGTTATGTTGCAAGAAAATTCAACCAATCTTCAGAATGGGGATCTGTTCTAGATATTATGGGTGATAGAATTGTAGAACTTTCTTATTGGATTGTTTTTGCAATTTTAGGTTATCTTGCAGATGGTAATATGGCTTTGAATGCAATGTTCCCAATTGTATGCGTTGCAAGAGCATTTACTACGGATGGAATTAGAAGTGTTGCTCTTTCAAAGGGCATGACTGCATTTGGTGATAAGTCAATGCAATCAACAGCTTGGGGTAAATTTATTTGTGCATCAAGATTTATGAGAATTAGCTATGCAGTTGCAAAAGTTGCGGCTTTTGTATTGTTAATTGTTGCTGCAATTCCTGCGTTACCTGTTGCAATTGCTCAACCAATTCATTTGATTGCAGTTATTTTAGCTTGGGTTGCAATTATTTTCTGTGTTGTTCGAGCAATTCCAGTTGTTGCAGAAAGCGGAAAGTTGTTTAATGATGCCAAGTAAGTTAAATATAGTCTTATATGAACCAGAAATTCCTCAAAACACAGGGAATATAGCAAGGCTGTGTGCTTGTTGTGGTGCAAGTTTGTATTTGGTAGGGAAATTGGGTTTTTCTCTTTCAAGTAAATATACAAAACGTGCTGGACTTGATTACTGGGATAGCGTTGATTTGCATAAACTAGGGTCTATGGACGAGTTGTATAATGAATTCCCTAATGGAACGTTTTATTATTTAACAACCAAAGCAGACAAATTATATACGGAAATAGAGTTTAAGGACGGCGATTTTATTGTCTTTGGTCCTGAAACAAGAGGTTTGCCTGATGAATATGTAAAGGATTCTCATGCCAGAACTATTCCAATGAAAGAGGGGCAAAGAAGCTTGAATTTGTCTAACTCCGTAGCAATTGTTGCGTATGAGGCAATCAGACAAAATGGACTATAAACTTCCAAAAAGGATACAAAATTCTAATAAATCGACTTTCGGTCGAGTTTTAAATATTGCAGGCTCTGATTATATGCCAGGGGCTGCATATTTGTCGTCTGTTTCGGCTTTAAAAATAGGTTGTGGATATTGTTTTTTATCTTCAACGGAGAGAGTTATTGATGCTGTTGCAGCTCAAACTCAGAATGTTGTATTTGTACCGGTAGAACAAGTGAAAAATTATTTGAATGACACTACTTCTGTTGTCTCAATTGGTTGTGGATTATCGCAAGATGAAGTTGCTAAGAGCTTATTCGATTTTGTAATAGAGAACTCTTTGCAAGATTGCACATTGGTAATTGATGCAGATGGCTTAAATTTGCTTGCAAAAGATAGTTCAAAATATTTGGGAAGAAGGTTCGATAACGTTATTCTTACCCCACATCCTAAGGAAGCAGCAAGACTGTTGGGTTGTACTTTGGATGAGGTGTTAACAAATTTTGATAAATCCGCAATAAGAATCTCTGAAAAATATAATGCTACGGTTGTATTAAAGTCACACAACACCGTTGTAGTGTCGCCAGATGGTAGAAAATATGTAAATAATACGGGTAATAGTTCTATGGCAAAGGCTGGTTCTGGAGATGTTTTGACGGGCATGATTTCTGGATTACTCGCTCAAGGAATGGATTTATTTGAGGCTTCAGTAATGGCTGTTTATTTGCATGGGCTTTGTGGAGATTTTGCAAAAGAAAAGCTTACCGAATATTCAGTTATGGCTGATGATTTGATAAGCTTTATTCCTTTTGCTATAAAAACTGTTTTATAAAAACTATGCAATAAACATTTTAGTTGCTTGTTGAGCAGGTACTCCGTGAGCAATTGCATATTGAATATTTGCGTTTTGTGCTGTGTTTTCAGCTTTGATTGAACGAGCTGTTGTTCCTGTCAAACCGAATGGGCTAGTGTATGTTTTTGCGTTAATAGCTGTTGTGTTAGATCTGATAAATCTTTTAGCTGCGTTTATTTCTTCTGCAGAGTATATTTTTCCTGCATTTAAGTATTCATAGCTTTTTTTTGATAGGTTAAATAATTTGTCAACTTTCATTTTTTTTCTCCTTTTTTATTTCTCTATTTTAGTAAACTACCTTAATTAATTTTATAAATAGCCCACCTAGATAATTTTAAGTTTTAGTCTTAATTATAATCTCTCTAGTTAGGCTATTTAAACGTTTTTATCTTAATTAAAATTTTGATATTTGGGGTTTTTATTAGCTTTCAATTTGTTCCATAATTTCAAAAGGTTTTTCAACAACTTTCATTGTGTCTTTTGTAATTATGCCTCTTTTTAATTCAGTGAAACTTGCTTTTTTAGAGCTGAATTTCTTTTTCAAAAATTCGTATGCAACTTTTGGGTCGCATTTTGAACCACAAGTAAATAAATCTACTGCGGCATAGCCAAGTTCAGGCCAAGTGTGAATAGCCAAGTGACTTTCTGAAATAATTACAACTCCAGAAACTCCATATGGGCTAAACATGTGGAAGCATTTTTGAACGATTGTAGCTCCACATTCTAGTGCTGAATCTATCATGTATTTTTCAACCTTGTCAATACTGTTCAAAATATTAGGGTCACATTCAAAAAATTCGGCTAAAACATGTTGTCCTAAATGTATTTCGTCTAGTTCAGAATTTTTTTGAAACATGTCTAAAGGTGAATCTGTCAATTTATTTGCTCCTTATATAACTTAAATAAATGTATATTTCGTACATTACAATAATACTCTAAAAAAAATATTTTATCCTATATTAGACTATTTATTATTTTTTGTTAAAATTAATAATCGTTATAAATACACTTATACGCTTCTTTTTGGCTATATTTGTATATTAAGTTTTATTAATCATATTTTCAATTTTTCTCTTTTATTATAGAATCTCGGTATGAATAATAAGATTTTAGTAGTAGATGATGATGTTGCAATTAACGAATTAATTAAGGTTAATTTGGAGCTTGCAGGATATAAAGTTATACAAGCGAATGATGGCATTAAGGGCTTTGCGTTAGCTAAACAAGAAGCTCCATCTTTAGTTATTTTAGATGTAATGATGCCTGATGTCGATGGGTTTACGGTAGCAAAGAGAATTCGTCAAAATGAAGAAACAAAAGATACCCCAATTCTAATGTTGACGGCTCTTTCTCAAATCAATGATAAGGTAAAGGGCTTTAATATTGGTGTTGATGATTATTTAGTCAAGCCTTTTGAACTTGAAGAGTTATTGGTCAGAGTTCGGGCGTTGTTAAAACGGACTAATCAAATTCCAATTTCTGCTTCAACGAGAGATTTGCTTACTCTTGGTGAGATTACTCTTTTGCCTGAGCAATATAGTGTAAAAATTGGTGAAAAACAGGCAAAGTTAACTCCTATTGAATTTGATATATTTAATTTGTTATTTCAAAATCATGGCAATATGGTTTCGTCTGCAAAATTGTTAAAAGATATTTGGGGATACTCTCCTGATGATGATATTGAAACTATCAGAGTTCATATTAGACATTTGAGAAGCAAAATTGATAAAATTGCTGATGGTAAAAAATATATTGAAACCATTTATGGTGGTGGTTACAAATTAAATGTTTAGACAAATAATAAAAAGTTAGTAAAAAAAAGAGCCCTTAATAAAAGGACTCTTTTTTCGTATATCTCAAAAATATAACTATGCTTGAGCTTCTTCTGCTGGAGCTTCTGCTTCTGCAGCTGCTTTAGCTGCTTCTTCTTCAGCTTGTTTTTTAGCTAAAGCTTTTTTAGAAAGTTTAACAGTTTCTTTTTTAACATAGTTCAAAGTGCCATCTTCGTTGCAATTTTTGATAAGGTAAGCAACTGTTTCTGTTGGTTGAGCACCTTTAGAAATCCATTCAAGAGCTGCTGCTTTGTCTAATTTCATAACTTTAGTTTTAGGGTTGTAGTGACCTAATTCTTGGATTGGTCTGCCTTCACGTTTAGTTGTTGAATTGATAACAATAACTCTGTATGTAGGGTTTTTCTTAGCACCTAATCTTTTTAATCTGATTTTTAACATTTTAATTTTCCTTCTTTATTTTTGTGTGATTTGTCGGTAATTCAACCGCCGCTTGTTGTTTTACCTCAATTGGGTTAAAGAGGAATTACCCTAATTGTAATTAAATTCAATCACAAATACATTTTTAGTGCAAGTGTTTGTAAAAAAATGTGAGGGAACTGGCTTAAAGTGTGCTAGTTCTTTTGTACGAGTTGATTTTATTATTTTTTGCGGTAAAATCGGATAAGATGCATGTATAGTATAAAATAAGGATATTAAGAAATGAAATCAACATTAACAAAAGAACAAGACAACTTGGTTAGTATAAGTATGGTTATCCCTGCAAAAGAAGCTGCTTCTGCATATAACACAGCTGCTAATCGTATTTCTCAATATGTAAATATTGATGGTTTTAGAAAAGGTAAAGCTCCTCGTGCCGTTATTGAAAGACACGTTGGGGTTGATAGAATTAGACAAGAAGCTTTGGATATTATTCTTCCAAAATATTTAGGTCAAGCTGTTTACGATAACAAATTGGATGTTATTTCTCAACCAGCAATTACTGATTATAAATTTGAAGCTGGTAAAGATTTAGAAGTAACTTTCGAAGTTGAAACAAGACCAGAAGTTAAATTGGGTGAATACAAAAATTTAGAAGTTAAAGCAGAAGTTCCTTCAGAAGATGATGGTGCTTTTGACAAAGCATTAGAAGGATTTTTAACTCAACACGCTTCTATGGAACTAGTTTTGGATAGACCTTCAAACGAAACAGACACAGTTGTTTTTGATTTTGATGGAACTTGCAATGGTGAAGCTATTCAAGGCGGATCTGCAAAAGGTTATGCTCTAGATTTAGCTCACTCAAACTTTATTCCAGGATTTGCTGAACAATTAGTTGGTCACAACATCAAGGATGAGTTTGATATTCAAGTTACATTCCCAGAAGATTATCATGACGAAAAATTAAAAGGTCAACCAGCTACTTTTGCTATTAAAATCAATGAAATCAAGCAAAGAGTTATGCCAGAATTGACTGATGAATTAGTGAAAAAATCAACAAGATTTTCAACTGTTGATGAATTAAAGGCTGATATCAAAGATTACATCGAAAAACAAAGAGAAAGTTTGAAAAAATCAGCAGCAGAAAACGCTGTATTCAAACAAGTAATTGAATCTTCTTCTGTTGAAATCCCTCAACGAATGATTGATAGAGAAGTTGAATCCTTGAAAGCTGATTATAAACAAAGATTATCTTACCAAGGTATTGATTGGGATACATTCATGAAATCTCAAGGTAATGAAGAAGAATTCAATAATACATTGGTCGAAGATGCTAAAACAAGAATTAAAAATTCTTTAATAATTGATAAAATTGCTAAAGAAGAAAAAGTATCTGTTGAACAATCTGATTTTGCTGGAAAATTAGATCAATTGGCTGCAGCATACGGTATGGGTGCTCAGGATATGTTGAAACAATTCGGACAAAATCCTGACTTCTTACAAACATTATCTCAACAAATTGTTAATGAAAAAGTTAGAACATTCTTAGTTGACAATAACAAAGTTGAATATGTAGAAGTTAAACCTAACAAAGAATCAGTTGAAGCTTAGTAGAGAATAAGTATAATATTAGAATAAGAAAGGGAATTAAATCATGAGTTTTGTACCTGTTGTTGTAGAACAATCAAGTCGTGGTGAAAGATCATTCGATATTTTCTCAAGACTATTAAGAGAAAGAATTATTTTCTTGGGAACTGCTATTGATGATATGGTAGCTAATTTGGTTGTTGCACAGTTATTATTGTTGGATAGTGAAAATCCTGAAAAAGATATTATGTTATATATCAACTCTCCAGGTGGTAGTGTAACAGCAGGTTTTGCAATTTATGATACAATGCAACACATTAGAGCAGATGTTTCTACAATTTGTTTAGGACAAGCTGCTTCTATGGGTGCATTCTTACTTTCTTCTGGTACTAAAGGTAAGAGAATGGCTCTTCCTCATTCAAGAGTTCTTATTCACCAACCTTTAGGTGGTGCTCAAGGTCAGGCTACTGATATTGAAATCCAAGCAGCTGAAATTATCAGAATTAAAAAATCATTGAACGAAATTTTAGCTTCTAATACTGGACAATCTCTTAAGAAGATTGAAAAAGATACTGATAGAGATTATATCATGACTCCTCAAGAAGCTCTTGAATATGGTATGATTGATAAAGTTATTTCTCGTGACGCTATTAAATAATCGATTGGAGATAAAATAAAAAATGCCAAAGCACGATGATGATAAATTAAAATGTTCTTTTTGCGGAAAAACTCAAGACCAAGTAAAAAAACTAATTGCTGGTCCTGAAGTTTATATCTGTGATGAGTGTGTTGAGCTTTGTAATGAAATTTTGGATGAAGAATTTTTTGACCAAAAAGACAAAGAAGGTGCAGCTGATGGAGAAAATCCAGAAAAAGCTGAAAAACCTATTCCAAAGCCACATGAAATTAAAGAATATTTGGATCAATATATTGTTGGACAGGATGATGCGAAGAAAGTTTTGTCTGTTGCTGTTTACAACCATTATAAACGTTTAAAACACAACAAAGATAACAAAAAAGACTCTGTTGAAATCCAAAAATCTAACATTTTATTAGTTGGTCCAACAGGTTCAGGTAAAACATTGTTAGCACAAACTTTAGCAAAGATGTTGGATGTTCCATTTGCGGTTGCAGATGCTACTACTTTGACAGAAGCTGGTTATGTTGGTGATGATGTAGAAAATATTCTTCTTCGTTTGTACCAAAACGCTGAATTTGATTCTACAAAAGCTGAACGTGGAATTATTTACATCGATGAAATTGATAAAATTTCTAGAAAAAGTGAAAATACTTCTATAACAAGAGATGTTTCTGGTGAAGGTGTACAACAAGCATTGTTAAAAATGATTGAAGGTACAGTTGCTCATGTTCCGCCACAAGGTGGAAGAAAACATCCTCATCAAGAGTTTATCGAAATTGATACAAGCAATATCTTATTTATTGTTGGTGGTGCTTTTGTTGGTTTGGAAAAAATTGTTGATGCAAGAGCAGGCGAAGGTAATTCGGTTGGTTTTGGTGCTAAAGCTCCGATGTCACAAGCTGAAAAGGATGCAAATGCTGTTAAGTTGTTGAAAAAATTACAACCAGAAGATTTGTTGAAATTCGGTTTGATTCCAGAATTTATCGGCCGTGTTCCTGTTTATGCTGTTTTGGATCAGTTAAATGAAAAAACTTTGAAAATGATTTTAACTGAGCCTAAGAATGCTGTTCTAAAACAATATCAAGCTTTATTAAAAATGGATGGTGTTGATTTGGAATTTGAGCCAGAAGCTGTTGATTTGATTGCAAAAGAAGCAATTAAGCGTAAAACAGGTGCCAGAGCGTTGCGTTCAATTGTTGAAGAAATTATGCTTGATGTAATGTATGATGTTCCAACAAAAGAAAATATTGATAAATTCGTTGTAACGGCTGAAATGGTAAAAAATAGAAAAAATGCTGAGGTTGTAAAACTTCCGACTAAAACAGATAAGGAAAATGAAATTATAGCTTAGTATTTATCATAATAATTTAAAAGAGTCTGCGAGTTTTGCGGACTCTTTTTTTGATATTGTAATAGATTGTCAAAGCCCCTTTTTTATGCGAAAATTAAGTAAAGGGAGATTAGTCGATGGGAGAGTCTAAAACTTTAATTTTAATTGATGGTCATGCACTTGCGTTTCGCCAGTATTATGCTTTAGAACGTACAAATATGAAAACCAAGGATGGTACTCCAACTTGGGCTGTTTATGGTTTTTTTAAAGCAATTTTTGATTTATTAAAAAATGAAAATTTGGCCCCTGATTCCATAGGGGTAGCGTTTGATGTTTCTCATCATACTTTCAGAACTGAAAAATATGTTGAATATAAGGCTAATCGAGAGGCAATGCCAGACCCAATGCGTGTTCAAATGGGATTGATTTATGAAGGCTTAAAGGCATTTAATATCCCAATCTATACCAAAGAAGGCTTTGAAGCTGATGATGTTATTGGTACAATTTCTCGCAGAGCCTGTGAACTTGGACATAAAGTTTATATTTTGACTGGGGATCAAGATTCATTCCAATTAATAAGACAAAATGGTTGTATCAAAGTTATTATTCCTTCTAAAGGCGAGCTTATTGAGTATGATTGGAATAAAGTTTATGAAAAATTAGGGGTTTATCCAAACCAAGTAATTGATTATAAAGCTTTGAGAGGTGATACTTCGGATAATATTCCTGGAATTCGTGGCATTGGTGAAAAAACTGCGGTAAAACTTTTGGCAGAATTTAAAACAGTTGATAACGTTCTTAATTCTGCTGATAAAATTTCTGGGAAATCTGTTAGGGAAAAGATTGAAAATGGCCGTGAACAGGCGGAGCTAAGTAAATATCTAGCTACTATTGTTCAAGATGTTGATATTCCTTTCGATTTTGAAAAAACTAATATTGAACTCCCAGATATTGCGACTGTAACTGATTTTTTACGCAGTATGCAATTTTATAGTTTTTTGAAAAATATTGAGTTTATTTTAAAATCTTTTGATAAAACGGGTACTATTACTATTCCTGAGGAAGTAAAAAATTCCACTCAAATAATTACTCCTTCATCAAATAATGGGCAGTTGGGGTTATTTGCTCAAGCTGTTCAAGCAGAAGTGAACAAAGAAGAAATTACTTATGAAGCAAAATTGATAACGGATGAAATCGATTTTAATCAAATGATTACTGAATTGTCAAAGAAATCAGTATTTGCTTTTAGGTTTAGTGCAGATGTTGAAAATGCCTTAAATTCGACTGTTTATGGGCTATCAATTGCTTATAATAATAATTTTGCATTTAAAGATGGAGCGTTTAATTTTGCAAAATCTGATGCTCCTACTAAAACTTATTATATCCCGTTAAATCATCATTTAGAAAAACAGTTAGCTCCTGATTTTGTGATGGCGGGGCTAAAGGTTATCTTGGAAAACTCTGATATAAAAAAGGTTACGCATGATTTGAAACAAGAATATAATATTTGTAAGTCTTTTGGAATAAACATGGCTGGAATCGTTTTTGATACTGTGTTAGCTAGTTATATCAAAGATTCTAATGCTTCAACAGAATTTGATATCCAATGTATGGAACGCATAAATCATATTTTGCCGACAATGGTTTCTGAAAATAAAAAAGCAAAATTTAATGATTTTGATATTGATACAGTTAAGAATTTTACATCTGATTCTATTGCAAGTTTGTTTAAGCTTGTTCAATATTGGAATAACGAATTAGACGAAAAAGAACATAGTATTTTGTCAGAGATAGAAATTCCTCTAGCTCATGTTTTGGCTGATATGGAATATACTGGAGTTGCGGTAGATGAGGCTTACTTAGCTAAATTGACTGAAGAATTTAATAATAAACTTCACCGATTAGAAACTAAGATTTATAATTTGGCAGATGAAGGTTTCAATATAAATTCACCAAAACAAGTTGGGGCAATTTTATTTGATAAACTTCAATTAAAATCTCCTAAAAAGAGGGGTAAAGCAAAAAATTCAACTAGTGCTGAAGTTTTGACTGCTCTTGCTGAGGAATATGAAATAGCTCGTTTAATTTTGGAATATCGTAAATATGCAAAATTAAAATCAACTTATACAGAAGCTCTTCCTATGTTGATTGATAAAAAAGATTCTCGTATTCACACTACCTATAATCAAACAACAACTACAACAGGTCGGCTTTCTTCTTCTAATCCAAATTTACAAAATATTCCTGTTCGTTCGGAGGAAGGGAATAAAATTCGTCAAGCGTTTGTACCTCAAGATAGACAAAATTATCTGATTATGTCTGCTGATTATTCTCAAATAGAATTGAGATTGTTGGCTCATGTTTCAGAAGATAAGCATTTGATAGATGCTTTTTGTTCGGGGGTTGATGTTCATACCCTTACGGCTTCTAAAGTTTTTGAGGTCCCAGTAGAAGAAGTTACAAAAGAAATGAGATACAAAGCAAAAGCCGTAAACTTTGGAATTGTTTATGGGCAGAGTAAATATGGTTTGGCAAAAGCGTTAAAGATTACTCCTGCTGAAGCTGAAAGTTTTATTGCAAAGTATTTTGAAACTTATCCTTCAATTCAAGCATATATGCTAAATATGGTAGAATTGGTCGAAGAACAAGGGTATGTAGAAACTATTTTTGGTCGTCGTAGATATTTAAAAAATGAAATAAATAGTTCAAATGCAATGGTGAGGGAATTTGCAAAACGTGCAGCAATTAATCACCCAATGCAGGGTTCTGCCTCTGATTTAATAAAGATTGCGATGATTGATTTTTCGAAAAAATTAAAAGACAATAATTTGAAATCAAAGTTAATTATTCAAGTTCATGATGAACTTGTTGTTGAAGTTGAAAAATCAGAGTTGGAATTGGTAAAAAGTTTGGTATTAGAATCAATGGAACTTAATCAACCATTGAGAGTTCCGTTGTTGGTAGATATAAATGTAGGTGAATCATGGAAAGAATCATAAAATTTTTAGTTGTTTTTAGTTTTGTATTTAGTATTTCTTGTTCTCCGAGTTTTGCTGTTGAACAGATGAATTTGAGTACATTGATAACGGCACAAAATGTTAAGTATGAAACTTGTACAAAAGTGTTCAATACTGATCATGTTTCTTTATTCCATTTAGCAATAGCGGCGATAAATGCCAATCGTTTTACTATTGATGAAATTCAATCAAAGTCTGGTTATATTTTGTTTACCGCTGTTAACAAGCAGTTTTTGGCAACCGTTGTGAATGTTAATACTAATCAAGGAATGCTAAAGATTACTCCAGTTGATAATAATTATTTCTTTCAACCTGGAATAGTATTGAATGTATTCAAATATATAGAGTTAAATTTGAATAAAAAGCCAGAAATTGTAAAATTTAATTAGAATTCAATATCCTTGAATATTTTCTTCGCATTTTCTGTTGAAGTTTTTGCAACTTCTTTTGGTGTAATTCCTCTCAAGTTTGCAATTTCTTCGGCAACATATTTCACGTACATGGGTTGATTTTCTTTTCCTCTAAATGGAACAGGGGCTAAATATGGATCGTCTGTTTCTAATAGTAAGTACTCAAGAGGAATGTTCTTCGCTACTTCCTTTGTTTTCTTCGCATTTTTAAACGTTACAACCCCGCCAAGTGCAATGTAAATTCCTTCTTTTATACATTCTCTCGCAAATTCTAAACTTCCCGAAAAGCAGTGCATAATTGCGGTGGAATTTTTATTGTATTTTTTTAGAATTTCTAAAGTATCAAGATGTGCTTCTCTTGAGTGAATGTTTAGAGGCAAGTTCATTTGATTTGCAAATTCAATTTGCTTGATAAAAACTTCTTTTTGAAGTTCTTTGAACGATTTGTCCCAATAATAATCAAGCCCGATTTCCCCAATTCCAATAATTTTAGGGTTACTCTTTATTATTTCTTCCATATCAGAGAGGGTTTTATCTGAAAAATTCTTAACTTCTTCTGGAAAAACTCCAACATAACCATAGACATCGTTATATTTTTTTATAAAATTATCAGTATCAAAAATGTCTTGAACGGAGCTAGATGGTACAATTGTTACGATTTTATTGTCGATTGCATTCTGTATTGCTTCGTCAATATTAGTTTCTCTCAACATATTTACGTGAGAGTGCGTGTTAATTATATAAATGTCGTTCATAATAAATCCTGTCTAATTTGAACTTTTTGCCATAATACAGCTATCAAGATAACTTGTCATTACGGTTTTAAATCTTTCTGCTTCTTCTTTTGTTTTTGCTTCAAATCTCAAAGTGAATACAGGTTCTGTGTTACTTTGTCTAATTAGAGCAAATCCACCGTCAAAAACAATTCTCATTCCGTCTAGGGTTACGATTTCCTTAATCGTAGAACCAAACATATCTGGTTTTTCTTGAACTTCTTTTTTCATTGATTCAAGAACTTCTTTTTTCAAGTGGTTTGGACAAGGAAAACGAACTTCATCACTTGTAAATACTTGATTAAAAGGCTCTAACATATTTTCAAGTTTGAAATTAGGATTTTGTTTTTTATTTTTTGCTACAATTTCAATCATTCTGCATCCTGCGTAAATAGCATCATCAAATCCATAATATCTATCTTTGAAGAATGTATGACCACTCATTTCCCCTCCTAAGATAGCGTGAGTTTCTTTCATTTTTTCTTTGATATAGCCGTGTCCTGTTTTACACATAATAGCATTTCCGCCTGCATTGTTTATCGTATCAAATAATACTTGAGAACACTTTACCTCAGATACTACTGTTGGATGTTGGTCAATAATATCCATTGCATAAATTAGGAGTAATTTGTCCCCTGTTAAAGGTTGCCCTTTAGAATCAACAACTCCAATTCTGTCGCTATCTCCATCATACGCAATTCCTAAATCTGCATTATTTTCTACAACAGTTTTAGAAAGTGTTTCTAGGGTAGATAAAACGCTTGGATTTGGGTGGTGATTGGGGAATGTTCCATCAGGTTCTGAAAATAATTCAATTACTTCACAGCCTAAATCTTTATATAGTTGAGGACCAACAATTCCTCCTGTTGCATTTGCACTATCAACAACAACTTTAATTCCTTCGCCGATTCTTCCAAATTTTTGCTTCATTTCTGCGATGTATTCAGGAATAATTTCTGTTGAAAAATCTTTTTCCTCAATATTTGATGGCAATTCTTTCCAAATTGAGAAAGTTTCTTCTTTAACTTCTTTAATTTGAGATTCATTAAGGGTTTGACGATTGTATGTCATTTTTAACCCATTGTATTCTTTAGGGTTGTGACTTGCAGTGATAATCATTGCTCCATCTAGGTTGTGTGCAACTTCTGAGTAATATCCAATTGGAGTTGGAGCAAGTCCTAAGTCCTCAATATGACCAACATTTGAATCTACAAGACCTGCGATAAGTGCTTTTTTAAGGCTTGGAGAATGTAATCTTGCATCCATACAAACACTAATTTTTAAGTCTGCTGCATTTTTTGAGCTTTTATCTTTTAGCCATTTTGTATAACCTAGTCCGATATTATAAAATAGTTCTTCTGTAATATCGTCACCGTAAATTCCTCTTATATCATTTTTACCAAATGCGTGTTCATATTGTTTCATATTTCACATCTCCCAATCTTTAGTCTATAATTAAATCATACCATGAAAAATGTTTTCTCAAAAATTGTAAATAATCAAAATTGTGCAGGGTGGATATTTATTTTGCCTGCAATTTTAGGAACATTAATTTTCATTTTAATTCCAGTTATATGTTCTTTTGGTTTGAGTTTTGCAAAGTGGGATTTGCTAAATCCTATTCAATTTGTTGGTTTGCAAAATTATATAGATATTTTTCATAGTTCTGTTTTTTACAAAATATTTACCAATACTGTTGTTTTTGCTCTTGCTGTTTCTGTATTAGGGGTAATTATACCATTAGTTTTGGCATCAATTTTAAATTCTAGAATTAGAGGAAGTGAGTTTTTTAAAACAGCATATTTTCTACCTTTTATTACTCCAATGATTGTTATTGGAATTGTTTGGGCATGGATTTTTGACCCTAATATTGGATTGTTAAGTCAGGTTTTGCATATTCATATAAATTGGTTATATGATTCAAAATTCGCCATGCCTGCACTAATAATAGTTTCGGTGTGGAAGTTAATTGGTTATAATATGATAATTTTCCTATCAGCATTATCATCTGTTTCTCAAAGTTTATTTGAAGCTGCAAAGATTGATGGAGCAAATTCTTATCAAATTTTTAAAAATGTAACTATTCCAGTTCTTTCTCCAACAATATTTTTTGTTGTAATAATAACAGCAATTAGTTCGTTCCAAGTGTTTGATTTGATATACCTAATGACTCAAGGCGGGCCTTTTGATAGTACAAATGTTTTGGTTTATGCAATTTATAAAGACGCTTTTGAATATTTTAATGTTGGACATGCTAGTGCGATTGCTTATGTTTTATTTGTTGTTATTTTAATTTTGACTCTAATTCAGTGGAGTTTGCGTAAGAAATTAGTATATAATGAAAAATAAAATTTTAGCAAAAAATATTATTTTTGTTTTTATATAGTGTAAATAAATTTTTTAAGGAGGTTAATATTGAAAATACAATGTTTAATGTATAGTCCAATTGTAAAACCTCAAGCATTCACTTCTGATGTTGATAAAGATATTGATAAAATTCGTGAAAAGAGAGATTCTTTAAAAAATTCTTTGTCGCAAAATAGAGATTCTCAATCTTCTGTTAAAGATAGGATTTCTAGTGTTGAATCGGATATTTCAAGACAAAATTCTAATATAAATACTGAACAATCTGAAATTAGTCTTGAACAAGAAAAACTTGCTCGTTCAAGAGAAAAATTACAATCTGATAGAGAAAAGTTAGAACGTTTGCAATCTCGCATGTCACAACTTCGAGACCAATATCAAAATATTTCAACCGAAGTTTCAAAGTTAAATGATATTTATTAGTAAGTTTTAAATATTTAGATATGAAAAAAGAGGTATCGTTTCCGAGACCTCTTTTAAAGCGTTTTATCTAAAGTTTAACTACTTCATCAATTCGCCAACTGCTTTGTAAACGTTCATACGTTTTGCAGCATCGCTTTCAGCTTGTTGATATAGAGCTTCAGCATGTTCAGGGTTAGTCTTCATAAGTGATTTATAACGACCTTCTGATCTGATGAAGTCTTGGTAGCTTCCTTTTGGATCTTTAGCATCCCAAGTGAACGGTTCAGGGTTAGCAGGGTTGTATCTGTATAATGGGAAGTATCCTGCTTCTACTGCACGTTTTTGTTCAGTTTGAGTTTTGCTCATGTCGATACCGTGTGCGATACATGGAGCATAAGCGAAGATGATTGATGGTCCATTGTAAGCTTCAGCTTCTTGGAATGCTTTTAGAGTTTGAGCTCTATCAGCACCTAAAGCTACTGATGCTACATATACATAACCATATGACATGCTCATCAAGCCCATGTTTTTCTTGTATGTTTGTTTACCGCCAGTAGCGAATTTAGCAACCGCACCTGTTGGAGTTGATTTAGAAGCTTGACCACCAGTGTTAGAGTAAACTTCTGTATCAAGAACAAGAACGTTAACGTTTTTGTTTTGAGCAAGAACGTGGTCAATACCGCCGTAACCGATATCGTTAGCCCATCCGTCACCACCGATAATCCATACAGATTTATCTGTGAAGTAATCTTCAAGTTCTTTAACTTTAGCTAAGTCTGTGCAATCACATTCAGCAGCGTATTTGTTGATGATAGCTTTAGCTGCTTCTTGATCTTTAATAGCTTCTTCAGTTTTTGAATCATCCCAGTGAGATAATGCTTTTTCTAAAGCTGCTTTCAAATCAGCAGGAGCTTTTTCGCTAGCCATAACTTTTTCTGCATATGATTTCAATGTTGCTCTGTTTTGGTCAACAGCCAATCTCATACCATAACCAAATTCAGCGTTGTCTTCAAACAATGAGTTAGCCCAAGCTGGACCTCTGCCGTCTTTGTTAGTTGTATATGGGATTGTTGGGAATGTACCAGAGTAAATTGAAGAACAACCTGTTGCGTTAGCTACAATTGCGTTTTCACCGAACAATTGAGATACTAATTTAACATAAGGTGTTTCACCACAACCAGCACAAGCACCTGAGAATTCGAATAATGGTTTTCTCAACATAGCACCTTTAATTGTCTTAGTTGTGTTTTTACCCATAACATTGTCAGGTAAAGCATCGAAGTATTTTTCGTTTTCTAATTCACAAGCTTCAACTTCTTTTTCAATTGATGACCAAGTTAAAGCTTTTTTACCTTCAACTTTAGACATTGGACATTGGTCTAAACATACACCACAACCTGTACAATCTTCGCAGTAAACTTGAACTTTGAATTGTTCACCATTCAAGTTTGGTTTAGCATCAACAGTGTTGAATGAAGCTGGAGCATCTTTCAAGCTGTCTTTTTCTGCTAATTTAGTTCTGATTGCAGCGTGTGGACATGCAGAAGCACAAATACCACATTGAATACAGAATTCTGAATTCCAGTGAGGAACTCTTGGTGCAATACCACGTTTTTCTAAACAAGCTGTTCCTGTTGGGATAACACCATCAATACTCATAGCTGATACTGGGATGTCATCACCTTTCAATTTCATTGAAGGTTCAATGATTTTCTTAGCAAATTCGCTAGCGTTATCTGGAATGAATTTAGCATCATCAACACATCCAACTCCATCTAATGTAGCTGGAACTGGAACTTCTTCAGTTGCGTTGATAGCAGCATCAATCAATGCTAAGTTCATGTTAACAACATCGTCACCTTTTTTCTTGAATGTCTTAGTTGTCATAGCTCTCATACCTTCATAAGCTTGTTCAAATGGAATGATTCCAGAAACTTTGAAGTATGCAACCATCATAACTGTGTTAGCACCTTTACCTCTTAAGCCAGGTTGTTGTTTGATTAGAGATTCAGCATCTACGTTGTAGAATTTGATTTTCTTATCAATAATAGTTTTTTGCATATCTCTAGTTAAGTGAGCAAATGCTTCTTCCTTAGAGTATGGGCTGTTTAGTAAGAATGTGCCGCCTTCTTTAATACCTTTTAATAGGTCATATCTACCAACATAAGAATGAGCTGAACATGATACGAAATCAGGTGCAGTGATTAAATATGTTGATTTGATTTGTTTGTCACCAAATCTCAAGTGAGAAACTGTAACACCAAATGATTTTTTAGAGTCATAAGCAAAGTATGCTTGAGCATCTTTGTTTGTATATTGACCGATAATTTTGATTGAGTTTTTGTTAGCACCAACTGTACCGTCTGAACCCAAGCCCCAGAACATACAATTTGTAGTTCCAGCTGGTTCAGTAACGATATGTTCAGTAACTTTTAATGAAGTGTTAGTAACGTCATCATCAATACCAACTGTAAATCCGTGGAAGCCATTGTTTTCAGCATGTTTGTAAACAGCTAGAACCATTGAAGGTGTGAATTCTTTTGAAGACAAACCATAACGTCCGCCGATTACTCTGATGTCTTTGTTTTCTAATGCTGCAACAACATCCAAGTATAATGGTTCACCGATTGAACCAGGTTCTTTAGTTCTATCCAAAACTGTGATACGTTTAACTGATTTTGGAAGAGCTTCGTTAAATCTTTTAACGTCGAATGGTCTGTACAATCTAACTTTAACCAAACCATATTTTGTACCACGGTTAGCGTTCAAGTAATCGATAGTTTCTTCGATTGTTTCACAACCAGAACCGATAGCTACGATAACGTCAGTTGCATCTTCAGCACCAACATAATCGAATGGGTGATATTGTCTTCCAGTAACAGCTGCAACTTTGTCCATATATTCTTGAACGATATCAGGAACAGCGTTGTAGTATTTGTTAACTGTTTCACGACCTTGGAAATATACGTCAGAGTTTTGAGCACCAACTTTACATTTTGGAGCTTCTGGACGTAATGCTCTTTGTCTAAATTCTTCAATATATTTAGGTTCTACTAATTTAGCAATATCTTCGTAAGAAATTTCTTCAATTTTGTGAATTTCGTGAGAAGTTCTGAAACCATCGAAGAATTGTAAGAATGGAACTTTAGATTTGTAAGTTGCTAAGTGTGCAACTAAAGCTAAATCCATTTCTTCTTGTACAGAGTTAGCTGCTAACATAGCATAACCTGTGTTACGACAACCCATAACGTCGGTGTGGTCGCCGAAAATTGCTAATGATTGAGCTGCTAAAGCACGAGCTGCAACGTGAATTACGTGAGGAAGCATTTCCCCTGCTACTTTGTGCATTACAGGAATCATCAACAATAAACCTTGAGAAGCTGTATAAGTTGAAGTTAATGAACCAGCTGCTAAAGAACCATGAACAGCACCTGCTGCACCTGCTTCTGATTGCATTTCGGCTACTCTAACTTCTTCGCCCCAGATATTTTTCTTGTGTTGTGAAGCCCATTCATCAATCCATTCACCCATAGTAGATGAAGGAGTGATTGGGTAAATTGCTGATACTTCGCTTAACGCATAAGCAATATGCGCTGCAGCGTAGTTACCATCAACGGTTATTGTTTTTCCTGGCATAATAATAAACCCTCCTTATTTAATATGCGCTATTCTTATATAACTGTACATATAACATGATAATACAAACAAAAACTTTGAAGAAATTAGATTGTTGTAAATTTATGTTACAATTTGGCGAATTTAATCCTTTAGACTATTAAATTTATTTATTGACGTGATTTACTACTCTTCGGAGGAATTTTTACTAAATGAATATACAATCAATAACCCCGAATTTATTTATTAACAATAATAGAAATGTAAAAGCAAATAATACAAATAATCATCGACTTGTGACAATGCCAATGTTAAATACATTAGCTCAAGATACGGTATCTTTTTCTGGAACTGCGGATAAAGTGTCTAAAACTGTTAATAAGGCTGTAAGAACGGTTGCGAAGAAATCATCTCCTTCTCGTATTGAACAAACGATTGCTGATGGTTACGAAGCTAAGATGGAAAAATATGTTGCGAGAGGCAATAGATTTTTAGATACATTGACTGTTATTACTAGTGAATTACAGAGTAAGGGTTATAATATATCTCTTGATATAGTAGATAGTAAAGCTCATATGGTTAAGGGTAAAGATTCTTTTGTATCTAAATTGAAACGTAGTGGTGAATCCCCAATGGATAGAATTCGTTTTACTTCATATTCTGAGGATGTTTATGATATGAAATTCGTTAGTGATTTAATTTCTGCGTTCAAGGCTCGTTCTTGGGATATTTACATGGCTCCAGATAAAGTTTCTGGGAGAAAAGTTTTATCAAGAAAACCAGATTTTGATATTAGATTAGATCACGTTAAGCAAGATACAGTTAAGCATTTGCCTGAATATTTGAGAGGATGTATTGGCAAACCTCAAAAATCTGGTTATGAAGATATTCAAATGCGATTAGTTGATACATTAGATGGAAGTAAAGATGTAACTCCTATTGAATTGCTGATTGTGTTTGGTAAGAATTATTCAAAAGCAAAACACGATGAATCATATTATGTATATGACATTTCAAGAGCATTAAGGAATGAAATGCACATTTCAAAAGTTGATGCTTCTGACCCAAGATCTCCAGAATACAGAGTAAAAAATAATATTGGGGTGATTGTAGATTGCTTAAATACAAACATTTCAAAACCATTATTTATCAATGGTAAAAGTGTTGATTTCTATCATGAAGAGCCAACAATCCCTGTTGACTTGAACCCATCAGATTGTGTGAAGATAAGAGGTTTGTTAAACGGTATTCGTGACAAAATCGGTATTTATTATAGAGCAGAAGGTGTAAAAGCCTCTTCTGAAAGAGAAGCAGTTAAACATATCAAAGCTACTGCTGAATATAAAGCTCGTGAAGATAAGACAATAACTCCAGAAGAAATCGAAGCTAAAAAGCGTGAACTTATTTCAAAAGTTTATGAGCATAAAAAAGAAGATTTGGACGTTATTTGTGCAGTACAAGCTCGTTTTGAAGAAACCGCTGAAAAATACGGCATAGGTCTTGCCAAAGACTCTTCAAAATAATTGAGCGAGTTTTAAACATTAATGATTGCAACATTTTCAATATGGTATGTATGACAGAACATATCGAAAGGTTGTATTGATTCGATTGTTGCACCTTTTTCTTCTTTAAGATATTTCAAATCTCTAGCAAGAGTTGCAGGATTGCAAGATACGTAGATGATTTTACCTTTAGAAAGTCTGCAAGCTTCGTCTAGAGATTCTTTTGTGCATCCTTTTCTTGGAGGGTCAAGGATAATTGCATCAAATTTTCTTTTCTCTTTTTCAAAGAATTTTGCAGCATCTTGATTGTGAATTTCTACATTCTCAATGTTGTTAACCTTTGCGGTTTCTCTAGCAAGTTCTGTTGCTTCTTTGTTTTCTTCTACGCTGACAACTTTTTTGCAAATATCAGAGATACAAATTCCAAACGATGTAATCCCTGCATAAGCATCTAATATAATTGGGTTTTCAAAATTGTTTTGAATATATTCTTTAACGTATCGGAATATATTTTCAGCACTTTTCGGATTAACTTGGAAAAATGTGTTTGGACCGATTCGGAAAGTTTTATCCAAAATTCTTTCTTTTACAAAATCTTTTCCTGCAAGACATTCGGTTTTGTTTCCTAGGATAACATTTGTTTTTTTAGAATTGAAGTTTACACAAACTCCAGCAACTTCGTAAAACTCTTCAAATATACATTTTGCAAAGTCGTTAAGTCTATCAAAAGTTTTGGTTGCATTAACAACTAAAATTACTAGATTTTTCCCCGTCGCAAGTGAACTTCTGATAACAATATGTCGTAAATCTCCAGAATGTTTCTTTTCGTTAAATCCTGAAATTCCATAATCAAAGGCTTTTTCTCTTATAAATTCTATTATTCTGTCACAAATTTCTGGTTGAATTGGGCAGTATTTGATATTAACGATTTCATGAGTTCCTGGTTTGTAGTAGCCCGCAAGAATCCTTTTTGAATTCTTAGTTTCAGTCACTGGGTATTGAATTTTGTGTCTGTAATTTTTGATTTCTGGACTTGGAATTGGACGTGGAATTTCAATATCCAAATTTCCGATTGATTTCATCGCATCTTGAACTATTTGTTGTTTAAGTTCAAGTTGATAATCATAATCTATGAATTGTAGCTGGCATGCTCCACAGACTTTTTGCATAGGACAAAATGGTTTTACTCTATGTTTTGAAGGTTCAATTAGCTCAATAATTTCTCCATTTGCAAAGTTTTTATTTACTTTTGTAATTTTAATTTTAGCAGTATCTTCTGGACAAGCATCTTTTACAAATACGACAAAACCGTCTATTTTAGCTAGCCCAAAACCTAAGTTTGTTATTTTTTCAATTTTAACCGTATATTCATCATTAATTTTCATATTTTTATTATAGCTTAAACATTCTTTATATTTTAGCCTTTGCTTAAAAATATGTTATTATATTCATATATTTTATTAAGATTTGAGGAGAGTATTTTATGAAAAAGATTATCATATCGTTGTTATTGTTAACCCCATTCTTAGCAGGGTGTACAAATATTGATTCTCAGCTTACTTTGAATGACGATAAATCTGCTTCAATCGTTACTTCTTTAGCTTATGAGGGTAATCTTTTGAATCAAGCTGATAAAGTTGCTCAAATAGTAACGAATAATTATGAAAAGTTTTTAGACCCAATTTATAACGTTGAAACAGTATATAGCGATAAATTATCAACAATTACCGCTACAAAGTCTGTTAAAAATGTTCAACACGCAGATTTAGACTTATCTTCTTTAGGATTTAAGTCTAATTTACCAGATGGGAAATTTGTTGAGGTTAAAAAGAATTTCTTAGTTACTTCATTCAATATTGATTTAACCTATGATTATCCAGCACAAGTTTCAAAAATTCAAAAAGTAGAACAAAAAGTTGACGCAGCTAAAGGTACAAAAGGTTTGCAACCAGAATATTTGCAAAAATATGGTGATGCTTCAGAAATTCAACCAGCAGATGTTGATGCAAGGGAAGATTTTAGTGAACATCTTGACCCTTCAGCTAAAGTGTTGATTAAAGAAGATGATGCAGATGCAGTTGCTGAAACTGATAATTCTAAACAAGATGATAAAATGAATATGTCATTCTCTGTAAAAGTGCCATCATTTGCTTCTTATAACAACGCTGATAGTATGAATTTGAATGTTTATACTTGGAATATCTTACGAGATAAACCAACAGTAATTAAGTTGCAATATGTTCAATATAGTGGTTTTGCAATTGGGTTTGTAATTGTTTTAGGTATTGCACTTTTGATTTTACTTGCAAGAAAAATCAAAAAACATGATGCACAAAGAAGAATAGATAATCAAATAATTTAATAGGCATAAGAAGCTTGATAAAAAAGGTTGTGACAATTGAGTTACAACCCTTTTTGTTGCAAACTTTCAAAAAATCAGTTATAATAGATACTATATATTATAGGAGTTTATATGAATAAGATTATTTTAGCGTTGGTTGTTGTTATTTTTTCTTCTTGCATGAGTGCAAATGCTGCTGGATATTGCCCATCTAGCCAAGAAGTTCATAATAAATCTGTATCTTGGATGACTCGTTCAACGGGTGCATCCCTTGACCAGTTGAATGCTTTGATAAAAGAACAAGATTCATATATGAATAATTTGCTCCCCAATTGTTTAAATTACTTTAAGTCAACCCCAAATGCTAATTGTGATAGATTGTCAACTGTTTCAGCTGCGTATATGATGACCCCAAAAGATAAGCAGAATTTAGCCAAATTGCAAATTTTGACTGCAACTGCTCCCCATAAAGCTAGATGCCAATACCAATTTCAAGCACTTCAACTTATGTTGAAATAGTTCCAATTTATAGTTGGAATTTGTCATTTTCAATAATTGTCTTAGTTTCTCCCGTTTCTGGATTTATGGCAGTGATTTTAACATTATCTCCTCCGACCATAAAATCTTTGTGGATTGGAGAACTGTTGATGTTTAGTGCTTTTAGGTATTCTTGTGCATCTTTAAAACTTTTGCAATTGTCGATTCCTTCAATGCAATCACTATAAGCGTTACCTAACGCTAAGTGACAAGTTGCATTTTCATCAACTAAAGTTGTGTTGAAAAATCTTCCTGTTTTCGCAATTGGGGAATCTGCAACAAATGCAACTTCTCCAAGTCTGTTTGCATTTTCGTTTGATTGAATATATTTTCTCAAAATTTCTGCATTTTCATCTGCTTTTACGTCAACAACTTTTCCATTTTTAAATTTTAAAACAATACCTTTTACAAGTTTGTTATTTACCAATAATGGCTTTGTTACAGAGATTATTCCCTCTGCTGAATTTGCGACTGGTGCAGAAAAACTTTCCTCTGTTGGAATATTTGGAATTGTACTGTGATTGTTCTTTTTGTACTCTAAAAGAGGTCCCATAAATTTTGATTTTGGAGATATTTCTATTTGAAAATCTGTTTTCCCATCAGGTTTACCTGTTTTAAGGTCATAACTTATGTAATGGTATTTTCGAAATCCCTGTTTTGCAAGTTCGTTCATTTTATTTGTTCTATGAATTAATGCTTCTCTGTGTTCTTTTAATGCACCTATTCTGTTGATTTTGTTTGCATCAGTGTATGCTTGTTCAATTGCTTTTATAGGGTTTTCTTTTAATTCTGGATAAGCAGAGATACAAGTTTTTGTAGTCGGAACGTAATAGATTAGCCATGGAGTTTCAGCAAAACGTGCATTACTGCTTTCGGCTAGGGCTTTTGCTCTGATTTTGTTTAAATAATTCAATCTATCTGTGTCAACACCTTCCATTGAGTTTTGAAACCCAGCATTGAGATTTAAGTATGCTGTATCTTTGGCAAGATATTCCTCATTAGCAAGTTTTGCAAACGTAGGAAATTCGTCAAGAACTTCATTTTTAGCATATTTTAGCATGCTTACTTTTTCATCTTCAGAAATATGTACTTTTATAAGTTTAGTATTATTTTTTGAATATAAGTAATCCATAAGCTTAGTGATAAAAGGAATATGTTCCCGTTCTGCAAGAATTACAACGGATTGCCCTTTTTTGAGATCTAACCCTTCTTTGAATATTTCTTCTGGCCTAATTTTGAACTTATCGTAAACCTTTTGAGGAATAATTGATTTTACTTTTTTAATTTCTTTTGCTTCTTCTAGGGGTGTTAATCCTGAAAATTTGTAAGGATTGTTTTTATCAGAAAAATTGAGGAATATTGCATTTTCTTTTTTTAAGGCTTCTTTTTCAGCTTGTTCAAAATCAAAGCTTTCTGTAATATTATATTTAGATTTTAATGCTTCAAACTCTGGTTCAATAATTTTATATTGAACTTTGCCAGAACCTTTTTTGTAAGCTGTTTCAGATAAAATATTCATAAATGGCAAGTATTTAGAGTCTGCTGTAATGTGTACTTTTTGATTTTCGTGCAAATTATTTAATATTTTTTCTGCATACATTTTCATCTTTGTTGCTGGTGTGATTTTTGCAAGAGCCGTAAATGCCACTTCATAGGATGGCAATACCGTAATATTGTTTGAATTATGTGTGTTTTTGCTACTGATTTGTTGTGAATCCCCTGTATTAAAAAGAATTTCTGTTTTTGCAGAATTAATTCTGGTTATTTGCATGATATTTTACCCCCGTTTGAAGTATTAAAACCCCTAAATATATTTTTTGCTAGTAAAAAATATATACAACAAAAAAGAAACCCTTTAAGGTTTCTTCTAAAATGGTGGGTGTTGAGGGACTTGAACCCCCGACCCTCTCCTTGTAAGGGAGACGCTCTACCAACTGAGCTAAACACCCATTCTATTTGATTTTCAGTTGAGAACTCTCTCGCTCCCGACAAGATTTATAATAACAAGAACAAATTTTAATGTCAAGAGATTTGTTGAAACTTTTTTGAATTATTTTCGTCTTTCTTTTTAGTAGGTCAGATTAAATAAAATAGTGTGGAGGATGAAATGAGTTTGTCAGTTGATGTGATTGATAAAATAACCTGTTCTCCGTCATTGGAGGATGATATGGCAATAAAAACATTTAATTCTATTGCAGATGAGGATGATATTTTGCAGATTTATTTGAAGGAAATTGCGAGAGTTAAATTATTAAAATCCCAAGAGGAAAAGGTTTTAGGACGTCAAATTAGGGAAGAAAAAAGTGAAATTGCTAAAAGGAAACTGGTGCAGGCTAATCTACGTTTGGTTGTAAGTATTGCAAAACGGTATGCTGGACAAGGTGTTTTATTCATGGATTTGGTCCAAGAGGGTTCTATTGGATTAATCAGGGCAGCTGAGAAATTTGATTATAGGAAGAATTTTAAATTTTCAACATATGCAACATGGTGGATTAAGCAGTCAATAATTCGAGCAATCGCAAATCATTCCCGCTCTATAAGAATTCCTGTGCACATGGCAGATAAAATCCGAAAATATAAGCATGCGTATTCTTTATTATCTTGTAAATTCAAAAGAGAACCAACGGAGCCTGAGCTTGCAACATATATGAATCTTCCATTGGCAAAACTACGCAAAATTAAGCAATCAATTATTTTAGAGCCAATCAGTTTAGAAACTTCTGTAACGGATGATTTGTGTATTGGTGATTATTTGGTTGATAAATCACTCAATACTCCCGAGGAACAAACAAAATATCTTTTAATGAAGAAGAACATGCCTAAGCTTTTCCAGATTTTAACCGACCGAGAAAAACGAGTTATTCTTTCACGGTTTGGAATGGATTCAGAAAAACCAAAAACGTTAGCCGAATTGGGTTTAGCCATGGGATATTCAAAAGAACGCATTCGACAAATTGAAGAAGGTGCAATTCTAAAAATGAGAAACAATATCAAAACTCGACATATGCGAGATTTTATTTCTAATTAAACGTAATCCATAAATTAATTATTTCTCATCGAGCGGTAAATTATTCTTTAGTAAGTTTGCCGTTTTTCTTTTTGTTTTTATTAATCCGAGATATGTTTCCTCTCCAAGGGAGAGGATTAAGGAGAGGGGTTAATAGAATCTTGTCTAGTTAGAGATACTTTACTTCGCTTAGTATCTCGTAGTCTGTAAGACTTTTACTCTTTAGAAAATGCCCCAAATAAATAAAAAAATATTTCTTTACTGAGCTAAAAGTGATTTTGCAAATTCTATTGATTGTTCGTTGATTTCTCCACCTGCTAATTCTGCTAATGCTTTAACTCGATTGTCACCGATAAGAACATATACTTCAACTTTTGTTTCATCTTCTTGTGATTTTCTTACGTAGAAATGTTTATCTGCTTTTGAGGCAATAATAGCTTGGTGGGTAATGATTATAATTTGGTGCGATTTACTCAATTCAACAATCTCATCTGCTACGCTTTGAGAAGCTTTTCCAGAAATACCAGTGTCGATTTCATCAAAAATAACTGTGTCAATGTCGTCATTAGTTGCAAAAATTGATTTTATAGCGAGCATTACTCTAGAAATTTCACCTCCAGATGCAACTTTGGCAAGAGGTTTCAAATCCTCAGATACGTTTGTTGAAATCATAAATTCAACATTATCTGCTCCATTTGCTCCAAGTTCTTTTGGAGTTATTTTTATTTCAAATTTTGCTTTAGGAAGTTCTAAAACAGTTAATTTGTCTTGAATTAAGACAGATAAGACTTGTGCATAATTTTCTCTACTTTCGGTGATTTTTGCAGCAAGCTCTTTTAATTCTTTTTCTTGTTTTGAGATTTCTAGTTCCAGATTTTCAATATTTTGGGTTGAAAATTCAATATTGGAAAGTTCTTCAGAAAAATTCTGATAACTTTTCAACACTTCTTCAAGAGTTCCACCATATTTGCGTTTTAATTTATCAAAAATGAATAATCTTTCTTGTATTTCGTCTAATCGTTGAGTGTCATTGTCTAAATTTTGGCTATAATCTCTTAAATTTGAGGCAATGTCTTTCAAATTTTCAACAGCATCCAAAAATTGAGAATAAGTATCTTCTAAAGAATTGTCAAAATCAACAGCTTTTGAAATATCCATTTTGATTTTAGCTAAAGCTTCTAAAATTGAGCCGTCATCACCATTTATAGCCCAATAAGAACTTCCTGTTAGTTCTTTCAATTTTTCCGCATTGGCTAAGACTTCAAGTTCTTTTGAAAGTTCATCTTCTTCTGTTTCTGATTGGATATTGGCTTCTTCAATTTCATTTATCTGAAATTTTAAGAATTCAATTTGAGATTCTGTTGCACTTGCAGAATTTTTTGCGGTTTCAAGCTGTTCTTTAAGCTCTTCATATTTTTTGAATTTATCTTTGTATTCATTCAGAATTGTGCCATAATCATCTCTCCCATAGGCATCTAAGAGATTAATATGGTATTGAGGTTGTAAAAATGTATAGGTTTGGTGTTGAGAATGAATATCTACAAATAATGTTCTCAAACTCTTTAGCAACTCCTGATTAACAAGAGTTCCATTGATTCTTGAACGTACTGAACTTTGGGTAATTTCTTTTGTTATTATTATTTCAGAGCCAAGATTGTCAATTCCATTTTCATCAAAGAGTTTTGACAGGTCGTGCTTTGTATTTTCAATTGTTATTTCAATTGTTGCTTTATCACAACCTGTTTTTATAACATCTTTTGAAACTCTAGCTGAAAAAACTAAATCAATTGCACTTAAAAGAATACTTTTCCCAGCCCCAGTTTCTCCAGTAATTATATTTAATCGCTTGTCGAAATTGGCACATAATTCATCTATTAAAATGTAATTTTTTAGTTTTAACTGTTTAATCATTGGCTTTAGTGTATTAAATAATTAATTATAAATTAGCTCCGCAACATTTTTTATATTTTTTACCGCTTCCGCAAGGGCAAGGATCATTTCTTCCGATTTTTTTAGAAGTATCAATTTCGGGTTTGTTTTCGTTGTCCTCAATGATACCTAATGTTCCAGAAAAAGCGTTAGAACGGTATAAAACTGTCGTAGAAGAAATGATTTTGTTATCTACATATCTTCGTTTGTATTTTTTTAATAAATCATCTAATGTATAGTTTTTTGCAAGAACTGCGTTAACAATTTCCATGAAGTTTTTGTGTTTTGCTGCAACCATTCTGATTAAATTTGCAGAATATTTGTCGTTAGTTAAGAAATATTTGATGCAAGAATCAAAATTCAAAACTTTTGTATAATCAGGAACTTCAAAGATTTTGTTAAACGTTCCATAGAATGGCACTGCATAAAGACCTAATTCTTCATCATAAATAATACCTACGTCGTATGTTTCTTTGTGAGAAGAAAATCCGCCCAAAGAATTTTCTAAGAAGTTATCATAAGAGTTGTTGAACTCTGTAACATTGAAAAATTTGTACTCTTCAGGTTCTTTGATAAGGTCTTTAAAATCTCCTTTTTTACCTTCTTCTGCATAATCATTGAACATTCCGATTAAGTCATCTGCGAATTTATTTGTAGTGATGATTTCTGTTGTTCCGAAGAAATCTACGAACTTTTTATAAACATCTGCGACATCTTGTTCAATTTCTTTTTGTTTTTCTGGGTTGTCAAGATATACGAGTTCTGGGTTTTGGATAATTTTTGCAACTGCAAATCTATAAGCATCATCTTTTCTGGATGCTGGCAATACTCCAGAAATTTCTAATAAGTAATAATCTCCATTTAAATTAACAAGTCTTGCGATTACATAATCTCCAGAGCCTAAACCTCTGAATGCTGTCATTTTCATTAGAGAAATAACCATGTATTTGCGTTCATTGACAATATTAAGTAAGTCAAAACCAGTTTTAGTTACTTTTTTAATTTCAAATACTGATGAAATTGACTTGTCGATTGCGTTTACAATGTCTTTTGTTTCTTTGTCTAAATTTTTATTATTTTCAAGATATAGTTCAGGGATACTTTTCAAATCTTCTCCCAAGTTACGTTCAAGAATGTAGCTAAAACAAGCTGTTTGAAGTGGAACACCTGCTTTTGAAGAAGCTCCGATAGTTCTAAGGTATTCGTTAAAGTCTGTTTTTATTTCGTCATGTGTCTGTATAAATTCCGCAATATTTTTGATTACGTTATTTATGCTTTCCATTCTATCTTGTAAAATCATGTTTTCTCCCCTTGTGTGTATTGTCTAAGAATATAATTAATTTAGTTAAAACTCAAAAATATTAAGAAGTTTATAACTTAGTCGGTTAGTTTGAAATCTCCATTTTTCTTAATATGCTCAACTAATCCTCCATCTTGCAATAGTTTAATCATTACTGGGGGTAGTGGTTCAATTTGAATAATGGTACCGTTTGTGTGGTTGGTAATTATACCTTTTTCTATATCAAGTTCTAGTTCATCACCATCATCAATAGAATCTGTGTCACATTCAATCGCCAACAGCCCAATATTGATTGCATTTCTGTAAAAAATTCTTGCAAAAGATTTTGCTAAAACAGCTCCAACGCCTGCTATTTTCATAATCAAAGGAGCGTGTTCTCTTGAAGAGCCAAGCCCAAAATTGCTGCCTGCAACTACAAAATCTCCTTTTTTCATTCTTTGAGCAAAAGTTTCATCTGCATCTTCTAAAACGTGTTTAGCGAATTCGTTTAAGTCTGAACGTAGGTGATAAAGTCTTCCAGGTGCAATGTGGTCAGTTGAAATGTTATCTCCAAATTTGAATGCTTTTCCCTTCATGTAATCTCTCCTTATAATTTACACCTTTTATACTACCGCAAAAACAAAATCTATGCTATAATGTAAATATATTAAGAAGAATAAGGTTATAAGTATTATGTATTTTAATAGAAGATGTAAAATAACGTTTGTTTGCCATGGGGCAACCATTTACTCTGAAGAAGGTCGTTTTTCAGATGCTGAAAACTATCCACCACTTTCAGAATTAGGTGTGGAAGAGATGCAAAATTTGACTAAATATTTAAAAGCAAGAGGAGTTAAAAATGATGCAATTTATACTTCTCCATCCATCCGTACAGTACAATCTGCAATGATGATTGCAAAGCTTTTCAAAAAAGAATATGAAATTATTGATGAATTAAAAACTAGGGATTGCGGAAGCTGGAATGGTTTAACTTTTGGTCAAATTATGGATAAATGCCCAGAAGGTTTAGATCGTATTCTTAAATATCCAGAAGAAAAAACTATGGCTGGAGCAGAAGGTTCAGTTGAATTTATTGCCCGTATTAAAAAAGTCATAGATTCTCTTGTTGCAAAAAATATCGGTAACAGAATTATTATTGTAACTCATCCAGAGGTTATTCAAGCTGCAATTTGTGGAGCTTTAGATATTCCTGCTGATAAATTGCCTAAAATATTTATTAGAACAGGAAGTGCAACTCAGATTAGTTATTATGAAAACTGGGCAAGTTTAGTTTATTCAGATTACGTTCCTATTTAAGTAATCGTTGACTTTCAGATATTAAAAATTCTTTTCCAGGTCTGATTTCAATGAAATCCCATGGAAAAGTTTTTTTATAGTCATAATTCTCTATTGCGTAATAATCGGTGTTGATTTTTAAATCTTTGGCTGCTTTTTTGAAGGCTCCAATTTTGCCTCCTTGATTGTAAATTTCTATGAGATAGTCTGTTAAATTCCCATCCCCTCTTGAAAGTACTGCTTGGTAATAATCCCATTTTGGGCTAGAAATGCTGGATTGAACTCCAATTTTGTGCAGTTCTTTTTTGAGATAATTTGATTTCTTTTCTAATGATTTTCCATCCTCTCTTCCAAACCATTGGAGTGGGGTGTTGGCCTTTGGTACAAAAGTTGAAAAACCGAAAGATATATCAAAACCTTTGTAATTTCTTTTGATATTTTTTGCTAACTTGATAATCTCATCAATATCTTCCATTGTTTCAGTTGGAATACCAAGCATTCCATAGAATTTAATACCTTTAAGACCACATGATTTGGCAACTTCAATTGCTTTATAAATTTGTTCTTCATTGAGGTTTTTGTTGATAAGTTTTCTTAGCCTTTCGCTTCCTGCTTCAATTGCAAGTGTTAGATTTTTTTGTCCTGCATCAACAAGAGTTTGAACAACTTCTGGAGTGAAAGAATCTACTCGTAGGGAAGACACACTCATTTCAATATTTTCACCTTGTTTAATTTTATTATCAATATATTTGCATATTTCTTTAAATCTCGGGTGTGCTGTAACTTGAGCTCCAAGTAATGCAAGTTTATTGGTGTGTTTTAGCCCTAAATCTATGGCGTCAATAATTTGTTGATATCCTACAAATCGAATTGGTAAATTTATATATGAAGCAATACAAAATGCACATCTGTTCGCACATCCTCGTTCAACTTCAATGATAAAAGTATTTGGGAAGAACGAATTTTCACTTAAAATAGGTGTATAAATACATTCTGTGAGTTTTTTTGTTGCCTTTTTGACTTTTTGTGGGTTTAGCGAAGGAACATAAACACCTTCAATTTCGCTCAAGAGTTTTAATATTTCCGATTTCGGTTTATCTTTATTCTCTTTGCATAGTTGGATTGCTTGAAAATTTGGTTCTTCTCCATCTCCAATAATCATAAAATCAAAGATTTCTTTATATGGTTCTGGGTTTGATGTTATAACTGGACCTCCTACGAAAATGAGTGGGTCAGATTCTTTTCTATCTTTGGCTTTTAGGGCTAGTTTATTGTTTTCTAAAATTTGGAAAATTGATAGAAAATCCATGTCAAATGAAAATGAAAATCCAATAAGATTAATGTTTTCTCTATAAATTCGGGATGTTTTTGTGTCTGCATAAATCCTTTCAATATCTATGTCTGGGAGCATGTCTATTGCTCTAAATAACCACAAATACCCTAAAGAAGCCATTGCAAAAGATTCTGGCCCAGGAAAGGCAAACCACATATTGTAGTCAAAATCTTTTTTTATTGTTCTATCGTAAAGGAAAATTTCATTAGTGTTGTTCAATGTTATTTTCCTGTTCTTTGGCATTTATTGGGGCTAAATATAGTTCATCAACTAGCACGCATAATGTCGCTGCAATTGCAGGAGATAGAATTACGCCCCAAATCCCTAAAAATTCTTCTGCTACGAATAATGCAACTAAAATGGTTATTGGATGAAGTTTCATGAATTTTCCAAATAAGAACGGTCTTATTACGTAGTTTGAAACTTGTTGGATTGTAATAAACAAAACTATTGCTAGAATGATTTTTACTATTCCTAAAGGAAAGGCAATCATAACAATTACTGTAACTGCAATTGTTGGTCCTAATACTGGAATTATCTCGCAAATACCAGCAATTAAGCCAAGTAATATTGGATATTCAATACCTAGTATTGCAAGCATAACTGTTACCATAATGCCTACTGTTACCATTGATAACACTTGTGCTCTTACATAATTACCTACTCTAGATGTTATATTATATAATATGCAACCAGCTTTTTCTTTTAGGTTTGGAGGGAAAAATTCTATAAATTTATCTCTCAAGTACTTTTTATCTACTAAAATATAATAAGTGAACATTGTTAGAGCTAAAGTGATAAATACGGCTTGGGCAAATCCCATTGTGATATTTAAAGATTGGTTGAATACGTTTTGTGCTATATCTGAGGATGCACTTGCTAAATTGTTTGTAGGAATTAGGTTTGCGATAGTATGTCCGTATAGTTTTGTGCTGGTGAAGAAATTGTATAAATTAGTGGCTTTTTGTGGCAAAATAGATACAAATAATTCGATTTCTTTGTAGCACATAATTAAAATTGGTAAAATAAGTGCAAATAATGCGACAATCGCTGTTAATACAATGATTGAAGCTGATAATGCTCTGTTGTTAAGCTTTTCTTGGACTTTGTTTACAAAAGGATTCAATGCTGCTGCAAAAACAAATGATGCGAATAATATCATAAACAAGCTACATAGTTTTGGCATGAGTAATAACAAAACAACGGTTAGAATTGTAAAAATTATTGTTTTTACATTAAAAAATTTTTTTACCATTAATTTATTCTCCCTACAAATTAGTCTGATTATTATTTATGTTACAAAAAATGATTATTATTTTCAACTGCTAATAATGCGGTATTTACTGAATATTAGGCTAAATTCCTAACTTAGTTTATTTGGATGAAAATTCTTATTTGTAACATAACTTAACATGATTATTCAAAAAAGGCAATTATCAAATGGATAAATACTTTATATAATTACGAGGACACTAAACTAACACAAGGATCGAGGACAATGGGTTTCTTATTAGGAGCATTTGGAAAATTATCAGCTGGGCGTCGAATGAGACAGCTCCAAGCTCGCATGATGCGCGTCCAATCTCGTGCTAGACGAGTGACCCGCGATGTCGAGAAAATGGAGAAACTTCTTCAACGACAAGAAAAATCTGAATTAAATAGTTTAACTCTTTACAGTAATTCTATATATTTTGCAGCTCAACAGAGTTTGTTAGCTACTACTGGTCTTGGTGAAATTCAACAAAAATGGGCACAAGGTGGTATGGATGCATTGTCAGATGATGAAAAAGCTAAATTGAGTCAAGAACAAACTCAAATGTCTCAAAATTTATCTCAAATGAAGGCCCAAAACGATATGATGGTTGCCTCAATGAAGCAGCAAATCGAAGACAAGTACGAGTTGATGAGAGAGCAAATGCTAGAACCTCTCAAAGACGAAGAAGAAGAACTACAAACAGAAAAGGATTCTTTGGAAAGTCAATACGAAATTGCGAAAAACGATTACGAGGCTTGCAAGAAAATGGAAGCAGCAGATGCCAAGAACCTCGCTCCAAACTACACAGGTCAAGGTTAATCCAAAACAATATAGATTTAACAACCGCTCTAGGGACAATCCCAAGGGCGGTTTTGTTATGAATAACAATTCCACAGCTTGAAATGAAATAGTATTAGCAAACAACTTTACCATCAAAAAGTTCTAACAACTTTTAAGAGTTTTTATTTCTCTCGGGTGTGAGTCTTAACCAACTATATTATTATACCAATTTGTTTAAATTCTGTAAACATCCGTATTTTTACGTAAGTAAAAATACGACTAGCCACTTGGGTTAGTTTGATACTTGACATCCTTGGGGCATAAGTCATACAGCACCCAATTTCACAAGACTCAATGACTAAAAATTACGCAAAATATTCTCTAATTAAACCTTCAATAATTTTAGCAGAATCGCCTTTACCATAAGGATTTGCTGCTTGTAATCTGGAATCTTGTCTTGTTTTATCTAATATTTCAGAACTTAGAGAAACTATTTTATCGTATTCAGCACCAACAAGGACTGAAACTCCAGCATTGATACCCTCTTGACGTTCGGTTTCATATCTCATAACAAGAGTTGGACAACCAAAAGAAGGTGCTTCTTCTTGAATTCCGCCAGAATCTGTCAAAATAAGTTTCGCATGTTTCATCAAATATACTAAATATGGATAATCTAATGGTTTCAAAAGATACACATTTGAATATTTTTCTAATCTGCAATGAACCTTATCTTTTACATTTGGATTTGGATGTACTGGTAAAACAAAGTGATGATTAGAATACTTTTTAACCAATGTTTCGATGGCATCTAAGATTCTATCTAATCTTTCGCCATGATTTTCCCTTCTATGAACAGTAATTAAAACGACATTGTCATCGACTGGAATATTTTTGTCTTGATAAAATTCTTTCGCAGAATTCATTGCATCATCTGACAAGCAGAACAAAGCATCAATAACAGTATTACCTGTTACATGAATTTTTTCTTCTGCAATATCTTCTTTCAACAACGCATTTCTATTTTTTTCTGTTGGAGCAAAGTGAAGCTCTGCAACACGAGAAGTCATCTGACGCATAACTTCTTCAGGAAATGGTTCATAAATATCATAGGAACGAAGTCCTGCTTCAACATGGAAAACAGGAATTTTTCTATAAAAACTAGTTAATGCACCACATAAAACGGTCATTGTATCACCTTGAACAATGGTAGCATCAACTTTATTAGTTTCAAAAACTTTATCTAACGAAGTTAAAATTCTTGATTGTACTTCAACAAGTGTTTGATTTGGACGCATACAATCTAAATTAACATCGGCTTTTAAATTAAAATAACTCAATGTCTGATTTGACAATTCTTTTTGTTGTTCAGTGTTGCAAATAATAACATTGTATCTCTCTGGATACTTTTTAAGCTCCAAAATAACTGGAGCTAATTTAATAACTTCTGGTCTTGTCCCAAAAACAAATAATATATTCTTCTTATTCATAATAGATACAGAGTAATACAAACAACATATTTTTTCAATTAGTAAACTTTAAAACCAAGATTGCTCAATTAGCGGATTTAAAATTTTTCAAGTTCGCTTAACTTTACTTGGGAGGAAATAACATGCTTGATTTATACATATTAGAAACATGTCCATATTGCAAAAAGGTTATGAACTACATGAAAGAAAATGGAATTAAGTTCCATAAATTTGACACAATTAATAACGATAATGCCCTTAAATTGTTATCAATAGGAGGAAAAGACCAAGTTCCATTTTTATACAACGAAGACACAGACGACAAAATATACGACTCAGAAAGAATAATTGAATACTTGAAAAATTTAAAACAGGACTAAAGAAAATGAACAACGATAACTTAGAGAATTTTAACGAAGAAATAAATGAATGCACGGCAAGGGGAGCATGCACAATTGCCCCAAATATCGCCGCATTGCAAGAATTGGTGATGTATTTTCTAAAGCAATCAGCATTTTATCTATTAAAACTTGAAAAACTTGGAGCTAATAACCCTTCAATTAAAGCTGAGATAATTAATGACTTATCCGCACTGATTTTTGTGAATGAATTTAATGAAGAACAAATATTCACAATCTCAATGAAAGGATATTTTCTACTACAAAACACAAAACAAACTTACAAAAAGCTCAATAATTCTACAAATTCATTAGAACTAAAAAACAAAATAAACTTTAACAACAATACAAATTTAGCAAAAGCAATTTCATACGGAGAAAACTTACTCCGACAAAAATATAACAATATTCAAAAAGAGAAAAAGCACTTAATAGATGTACTAGAAATCGTTATAAAAAGTACTTGCTTACACTTGGCAAAACTTAATGATATCGGAATTTTTGAAGATTTTACATTCTATATAATTTTAAAAGCACTCAATGAATTTAACCACAATAGAATTACCGCAAAAATTGTGGAAAAATATACATCTAAACTTGCAGAATTAGACAATGATTTAATTCTCAAAATAAGTAAAGTCCTAACAGATAAATATGGTGATATTGAAAAAACAGCCGTATCTTATTCAACTGAAAAAGGGAAGGCGATATTAGTATCTGGAAGTAATTTTACCGAACTAGAAGGGCTTTTAAAACAAAGCAAAAATCAAAATGTAGATGTTTATACTCATTCTGAATTATTACTTGCTAATACACTACCAGAGTTCAAAAAATACCCACAACTCAAAGGACATTACGGCGATAAAACAGAAAATAATATTTTAGACTTTGCAACCTTTCCTGGGGCAATCCTCTTAACCAAAAACTCCAAAAGGAACAGCGAATATCTTTATCGAGGCAGATTATTTTCAAGCGGATATATCGTTCCTAAAGGGGTAATAAAAATTGAAAACAATGATTATTCTGAAGTTATTAAATCTGCAAAATCCGCAAAAGGTTTTAAAACTGGGAAAAATAAACCCGCCGTTGATTTAGGTTATAACAAAGAAAATATTATCAAAAAATTTGATATCCTTAAACTCAAAATGCAAACTAAAGGAATAAAACGCTTATTCATAATAGGGATGAACACATATTCAGAATATCAAAAAGAATACTTTAAAAACTTCTTCAAATTGGTTAATGAATACGAATTTGTAATAAGTTTCATGGATACAAAAGAAAAAACAAATATATTACCGATAAATCTTGGGAATTTTACACCTTTTGTCACAGAAGTTTTACACTGTTTGTTTGAAAAAATACCTATTACTCAAGATAACATCTACATCTTTTTTACAAATTGCGATGTGATGACGATTTCAAATACAATAACATTGAAAAGCCATCATGCTAAAAATATTTATATGGCAGATTGTCCCCCAACATCAATAAATCCAGCGGTTTTGAAAACTTTGAAACAAGAATACGACATAAAAACCACAACAACTCCAGAAGAGGACATAAAAAGGATTCGTCGAATATAAAAATAAAACCACCCTAAAAATAAGGGTGGTTTTACTCCAAAAACTAGAACCAACAAATTAGTATCTGTAATGAGCGAATGCTTTGTTAGCTTCAGCCATTTTGTGGGTGTCTTCACGTTTTTTACATGCAGAACCTTGACCATTTGAAGCATCAATTAATTCGTTAGTTAATTTATCAATAAATGATTTTCCGCCTCTTTTCTTAGCTGATTCAATCAACCAAGAAGAAGAAAGTGCAAATCCTCTGTCAGCTTTAACTTCGATAGGTACTTGGTAAGTAGAACCACCGATACGACGAGCTTTAACTTCTAATAAAGGAGTAGCATTTGTCATAGCCTTTTGGAAGATTTCGATTGGATCTTCATTTGTTCTTTCTTTAATTCTTTCCATTGTAGCGTAGAAAATTCTTTCAGCAAGAGATTTTTTACCACGTCTCATAATTCTGTTGATGAATTTTGAAATATCAACACTATTATAAACTGGATCAGCTAATGGAACTCTTTTTGCAGGTTTAGAACGTCTAGACATTACTTCTTACCTCCCTTTTTATCTCTTTTTGCACCGTATTTAGATCTGCTTTGAGCTCTGTTAGCAACACCTGCAGTATCTAATGTACCACGAACGATGTGATAACGAACCCCTGGTAAATCCTTAACACGACCGCCACGAATAAGAACTACACTGTGTTCTTGTAAATTGTGACCGATACCTGGGATATATGAAGTAACTTCAAATCCGTTAGTTAATCTAACTCTGGCAACTTTTCTAAGTGCTGAGTTTGGTTTTTTAGGGGTAGTAGTATAAACCCTTGTACAAACTCCACGTCTTTGAGGACAATTCATCAAAGCTGGAGATTTAGTTTTTGCTTTTAGCTTTTGACGTTCAGAACGTACTAGCTGGTTAATAGTTGGCATAATTTCTCCTTTTAATTTTACCAAATTTGCCCTACTCTAAGCTATTTAGGGTGCTTGGGCGTCACATCCCTGCTTATACAAAGATATCAACCGTCAAATCCAGCACGAAAATTTCGGCTAATATACTACTATCAAACATCAAGCAAGCCCAAATGTCAACTGAATTTTAAGGATGTTAAGAAATGGCAATAAGAAAACGCTTCAAAGAATATCAACCTATCTAACAGATTTATCAATAATTCTTGAAACCCAATATACTCTTGGCATTTTACCCATCAATGCCATAACAGTCATATAAATAAATAAACCCATTACAAATGATTGAATTGCAGAGTATTCAAAAATCACTGGTCTGTTAAATAACAAGATAAACCAAGAAACCAGTGCATTTATCAAAGGAATTTGTAATAAAATATTAGAAATAAAACCGAAAATCATACACAATAAAAAGTAAAAGAATGATATAAAAATTGACTGAAAAATATTATATCTTAAGAATAATGAAGCGGGCTTTCTCACAAAATATAAAATCACCATATAGATTAGCCCAACCCACCCCGCAGTAACATAGGAAATAACCGAAATTATTCTGTCACCAATACTTACTGGGGTCTGTGATTTGTACATTCTAAACTTCTCCTCTTACAGACTTAACATAATCATCCATAACTTGGCTGTAAATAAGTCTATATTCATCATTTTCTGGAGCTAAAGAAATTGATGCTCGATAAGACTGAATTGCTTGCTCCATGTCATTATCAAGATAATGAGCATTACCCAATAGAGTGTATGTTTCTGGATTATTTGGCTCAACGTGAAGAGCTTTTCTATAATAATCAATTGCTTCTTTTTGCTTACCTTGATTAGAGTACAAATTAGCTAAAAGAATGTAAGCATTTGATTTTTTAGGGTCAAATTCAATAGCTGTTTTGTAAATTTGCTCAGCTTTATCAAATTCTTTGAATTCTGTTTTTGAAATTGCATAGCAAATATAAATAGAATACTTGTCTTCTGTCATAGAAAGAGCTTGTTCAAAATATTTGTAAGCCTCGTCTTTTTCTTTCATCAGAGTTAAGGCATTCGCAATACAAACAGCAACTAACTCGTTATCTGGATTAAGGACAAAAACTTTTTTGAACAATTTCAAAGCTGTTTCATAATCGTAAAGCTTGAAACAAACATTACCCATATCAATCATAGCTCCAACATTATCAGGATCTAGAGATAGAGCTTTTTCGTAATACGCTTTAGCTTCAACATAATCTTCAATATCTTGATACAACAAAGCAATTGCATTATATATTTCTGGATTAGAAGAATTCAAATCAATTGCACGGTTGTAATAAAACAAAGCCTTTGAGAAGTTTTTCCATTCTGCAAAAACATTACCAATGTTATAATAAATCAAGAAATTCTTAGGATTCACATCCAAAGCACGGTTATAATATGACAATGATTTTCTAAAATCACGTTCATAAAACCACATTGTACCCATACCAACAAGTGCTTGAACATCATCTGGCTTGATAGCAAGCAAACTGTCTAGTACAGACATCACCTTGTCATAATTTTGCTCTTGCATATAAAGTTCAGACAAAGCATGGTAATTTTCTACATTTTCAGGCTCTTTAGCCATTTTAACGACTAATTCGTTAATCTTCTCATTTAAACTCATATTTTCCATAACCTAATTCTATCTCATAAAGTTATTTTTGTAAATTAGTTAAAGAAAAGTTAATGAAATTATAAATAAAAATCCATCACATAATAAAAAAGCAAGTTAGAAACTTGCTTATACATAAAATGTTTTAGGGATATATTTAAGTTTTTCGAGGTTTAATCTCTTTATAGAATAGATGATGTTAAGCGTTCATCTATTTTTCTATCTATTTTTTTGAGCATACGCTTCATTCTCATATCTTGACGATTATTAATTGATGGGTTAGTAACCATTTCATTTCTATAACGTCTGTATAGCTCAATTTCTCTATCTTTGATATCTTTTTTAATAAGAATTCTATCATCTTCTTCGGTTAATTTTTTAGATACTTTGACAATTACGGCAAGTAACGCCATTACAAAGCCTATCCATAAAACTTTATCAACTGGTAAGGATTCTCCAACAATTGCACTTTGCCCATTTATTGGGTTAATTATAACTGTTGAATTTTTGATATTTTCAGCATTAACTGTTATTTTTAACTTGTTAGAATCAATATTTTCAACCACAAGCCCATCAATACTATTTGTTCCTTTGTATAAAGCATTTACTGTGTCTGAAGAAGTAATACCGCTCAACTCTAACACTAATTCATTGTCTGACGGGGTCTTTTTCATGACTTTCGCCATGCTATCAGAACCAAGAATTACATTATATCCAGTATTACTTTTTTCTAATGTAATTGTGTGCAGGTAATTCCCGCTAGCAAATGCTGCTAAACCAGAAAGTATAAATGTAATTAAGAATCCAAATAAGATAAATCCTTTTTTCATTTCTTCTTCCTCCCTAATCTACACATTTATACTATATCTATTTGATTTAAAGCACATCAACCCATGGATTTAGATGGGTAGTTCAAAAGTTTTAAATAATTCATTAAGAATTGTAACGAAAATAACCCATGCTGAATTTTGAGAATTTTTAAATCCTTTATATAAGTGTAAAGAATATGAGATATTAGGAGAGACAAAATGATATTACTATTTGGTGATAAGGCAACAAAGACAGCAGCTACAAGAAAAAATTCTAATATTAATAACCATCCAGTTGAAAATTCAGGAATTTTAGCAATGAGTTTAAGTGATGCAAAAAGTTTGTTGACTATGGGCGAATATGATACATATGTTTCTTCAAATCCAGTAGCTGTTGATTATTCAGCTTATTCAGATTTTACAGATGGCTCTGTTGAGTCTGGTTTTATGGCAAGTTTTTCTGAAGCAACTGCGTTTTTAGGTGGTGATTCTGGAATGGGCGGTTATTCTTCAGCCGCATCATTCTCTGGAGCTTCTGCGGGATCTTCTTGTGGTGGATCATTCGCTTCAGTATGTTAGTTAATAATAAAATTTAATATATGATGGATGAGATAATGACGGTCGGAAATTTTTCTGACCGTTTATTTTTATTTTTTTTTGATAATTGTTACAAAATGTTAACAATATCCTTCAAAATCCTAAAGTTTTAAGGAAAAGTGCCGATTATTATAATAAGAAAAAGTTATAAGGAAATGAAAGGACACGTTAACTATGGGAATGGCAGCATCTCAAGCAAGATTATTAACAATAACTGCTCGTTTAGCTGATAATGAGTTGAAATCTCAATCCATTAACAACGCTAAAATGCGTTTGGCAACTCAAAGTTCTCAAGCTAGCGAAAAATATATCAATGCTTTGAATCAAGCAAATTTGATGTTCTCTAACTTCGATGCAAGTGGTTCTGAACAATCTCAATTGTTAACTTTCAATGCTTTGACTGCATTCAGTTCTTATAATAACCAATATGGTTTGGTAAATGCTGCTGGTCAATTATTAGTAAGTGAATCTGAAGCTAAGATTTTTGAAGCTGCTGGTGGTAATTTGAATGATTACTTACAAGCTCATGGTTTAGTTTACGATACAACTTATTTTAAACAATTACAAGATATTGACAATAAAGGTATTTATCCAGAACCATTCAATAATATTTCTACTGATACTTTGAAAACTTGGTATGAAGCATATGGCAGTCTTGAAAATTCTCAAGAACAAGAAGATTACAAACAAAAATACAATGATTATTCTACTGATACAAATACCTTCAAGGCTTCATTAAAAACAAGTTTCAGAAGCTTTGCAAATGATTCAACAAAAGATGTTGTATCTAGTACTGATGATGGAAAATCTGTAAGATTCAAACGCCAATTACCTAATGCTAGTTTGTTTAAAGAAAAAACTACATTTGTTGCTAAATATGCCGAGAGTCTTGAATCAGATTTGAAAAATTATCCTAGCAAAACAAGTAAACTTTGGGGATACTTAACAACTGATGCTCAAAATGAAATTACAAGTATTAAAGATTCTGTGCTTATCAAGGACAATACTTTAACTATTTCTTCTGGTAAAAATATCGGAAGTATTAAAGCTGATGATAAAACGATTACTATCAAGGGTGAAACTTGGGGTTATCAATATGATGAAACGACTAAAAAATACTCTTTTTCTACATATCCTGAAGATGAAACTGATGAGAAAGGTCATAAAGTAACTGAATATGAATATGTTACCCCAGAAGGTGGCTGTTCAAGTTTAGCTGAATTGATTAGTGGTATTAAAATCAAAGGTACTGAATATGATGAGAATGGAGTAGTAAAATCAACTGATATTACAAATATCAAGGCTACTCAAGCTGCGAATGGTTCTTATAGTATTACTTCATATAAAAACTATGATTTATCAGACTATGATGATACGAATAAAGTTGCATTAGGCATAACTAATGCTGTAAATGTAAAAAATGCTATGAACGATTTAGCAGCAAGAATTTATGCTGTATTGACAGATACAAATAGCATAAACCTTGATGCTATCATCTTAGATTATAACAAGGGTATTGATACTGGTATTGATTTTACTCAAGAATATGAAGGTAAAACAATTTCTGAGTACGCTAAAAAATATTCTGATAGTAAAGATGCTTATTTGAAATTTATTTATGACGAAGAATCTTATGATAAAGTTAATGAAAAATTGATTAAAGGTGAAATCACTGCTAAGGATTTAACTGATCCAGATTTTGTTTTGAAACTAGCAAAAAGTGATGGTTTGGTTTTAGCATCTTCATATCATACAATTATCGAAGATATGTTTGTATCTAAAATGATTGAAGAAACAGGTGAACCAAAGTATTCTTGGATTGATGAAAACGATACTGCCAACACTGGCAATGCTGATGCAAAAGCTCAATGGTACACTAACTTGTTCAACAGAATGAAACAAGGATATAAACAATTAGAAAACGGTTTAGCTTCTTCTTCTCAATGGATTGAATATGCCCTAGAAAGCGGAATTGTTTCTATGGAACAAGTTGATAAAAATTACACTTGGAAATCTTTAGATTATAAAACTTGTACAAAAATTACAGAAGAAACTGATAACAGTGCAGCAGTTACAAAGGCTGAAGCTGAATACAATAGAGCAATGAATGACATTAATTCTAAAGATAGTATGTATGATATTCAATTGAAAAACATCGATACTGAACATTCAGCTCTTCAAACAGAATATGATTCAATCAAGAATGCCTTGACTAAAAACATTGAAAGAACTTTCAAATTTAGTTCTAATGGTTAATAAATAAGATACTATTAGAGTCAGAGAGGAATGCTTTTTAATTAAGTATTCCTCTTTTTATTGTCTATTCTATGTTTGAGATTATACAAAACTTTATCTTAACTTGTAATTTGTTTTTGACTATATACAATAAGAATATAAGGTTTTTATGAGAGAGGTTTAGGGATGATTAAATTCGATTATAGAAGTGCGGATTCGGCTGTTGTTGGTTCTGCTGATGGACTTAATTTGTCTGAAGAATTTGCTATATATAAAGATAGAATTGCTGAAATTATAGCTGATTTGAATAAACGCAAAGATAAACCTGGACAATGGCTTCAATGGATGAATTTGGGTTATAGCGAAGAAACAGCTTGGTATGTAAAAGAATATGCCGCTCTTGTAAGAAATAGATTTGACAATATTTTAGTTCTTGGTATCGGTGGTTCTGCACTTGGCGGAATTGCTGTTACAGAAGCTCTTTTAAAGCCTTATTGGAATTTATTAACACCAGAACAAAGAGATAATTATCCTAGAATTTTCTTCCTTGATAATATCGACCCAGATACAATGACAGCTCTATTTGATATGCTTGATTGGAAAAAAACATTAGTTAACGTTATTACTAAATCGGGCGATACGGCAGAAACAATGTCCCAATTTTTGATTGTAAAAGACAGATTAGAAAAAGAATTGGGTGATGATTACAGAAAAAATATTGTAGCAACAACAGACCAAAGAACTGGAATTTTACGCCAAATATCTGAACAAGAAGGGTATAAAACTTTTGTTGTTCCAGATGATGTTGGTGGTAGATTTTCCGTGTTTTCTGCTGTTGGATTGTTGCCATTTGCTTTGGTGGGTTTGGATATTGACGAAATTACAAATGGTATTAAGGATATGGATTTGGCATTGAAAAATACTGATATCCATGAAAATATTGCAGCTCAAAATGCACTAATTCATTACTTGATGGATACAAAATTAAATAAGAATTTATCTGTTATGATGCCTTATTCTAGCCGTTTAAAATATGTTTCAGATTGGTATGTTCAGTTGTGGGCTGAATCTTTAGGAAAAAATGAAAAATTAAATGGTGAACATGTTCATATTGGACCAACTCCAATTAAAGCCCTTGGTGCAACTGATCAACACTCTCAAATTCAGCTTTATAATGAAGGTCCGAATGATAAAATAATTACTTTTATTAGAGTTGGAGAATTTGATAATACTTTAGAAATTCCAAAAATATTTGAATATACAGGAATTGGATACCTGGGCGGAAAAACAATTAACAATTTGATGAATGCAGAAGCTGATTCAACGAAAGTATCTTTATCAGATTATGCAAGACCAACAGTTACTATTACTTTGCCTAAGGTGGATGGTTATAATATAGCCCAACTTCTTTATATGTTAGAAGTTCAAACTGCAATTGCGGGCGAGTTGTATAATATTAATACATTTATTCAGCCAGGAGTTGAACAAGCTAAAAATTATACTTACGCTTTGATGGGGCGTGTAGGATATGAAGATTCTGCAAAATCTCTTCAAGCTAGAGTTGCATCAGTTTAGTTTGATATTTTTTTAATTTCTGTTATAAATTAACTATGAGAAAGTTAATAATATTTTCAATTTGTTTTATTTTTCTATTAGGACTTGGATTTGTCCCTAGAAATTTGTATGCAGAAGTTTTGACAGGAAGTGTGACTGCTGTTCCTGATAGTTTTTTCGGGACATGGAGGGTTGTTTCTAAACTTGTGGATACCGATTCTGTAATTTTTAAAGAAAATAACTTAGATTTATGGAACTTATCTCGTCTTGGTGACGTCATTACATTATGTAACCCTTTTAATGGGGCTGAAGCGAATATAACCGTTAATAGTGTAAATGGAAGTTATATTGTTTTCAGAAAGACAGGAAAATACTCTGGGAAAGATTTAACTGATGTAGTTGAAATTAAGCTAAATGGTGATACTTTTTCTGGCACAGATACTTTAAAATTAGATACGTATTCAGATGTTACAGGCAAAATCATCAAGACCGAAACGGCTAAATATTCTATCAAAGGGGAAAAAATTTCTGGAGACGTCGGTAGTTTAAAGTAATTTGAGGATTTATAAAATGCTAGAAAAAGAATTTGATGTGGTTATTTTAGGTGGTGGACCTGCTGGGTTTTCTGCTGGAATTTATACAGCAAGGGGAAATGTTTCAACTGCAATTCTTGATGTTAGTATGCTTGGAGGTCAACCTTCTAATTATTTAGAATTGGAAAATTATCCTGCGTTTATGAAAATTGGTGGTTTTGAGTTAATGGAAAAATTTGAAGAGCATGCAGATATGTTTGGTGTTCAGAAATTCCCAATGCAAGAAATTGACTTTATTGATTTGGTGTCTTCGCTTAAAATTATAAGGACTAAAGAGGTTGAATTTAGAGCTAAATCTGTTATTATTGCAACTGGTGCAAAACCTATGAGGTTAGGTGTTATAGGGGAAGAAGAATTTACTGGACGAGGGGTTAGCTATTGTGCGGTTTGTGATGGAGCTTTTTATAAAGATAAAGTTGTTGCCATTGTAGGCGGAGGGAATTCCGCAGTTGAAGAAGCTATTTATCTTACAAAATTTGCATCTAAAGTCTATATTATTCACCGAAGAGATGAATTACGAGCAGATAAAATTATTCAAGATAGAGCAGCAAAGAATGAAAAAATTGAATTTGTCCTAAATAGTGTTGTATGTGAGATTCAAGGACAGGATTTAGTAAATAATTTAATTCTTAAAAATACAAAAACGGATGAAATGTTTAATTTAGCTGTCGATGGTGTTTTCCCATATATTGGAATAACTCCAAATGTTGAAAATATCTCTGGTCAAATAACTCAAGATAAGGCAGGTTTTATAATAACAGATGAAACAATGAAAACGTCGATTGATGGTGTGTTTGCGATAGGAGATGTTCGTAATACTCCTCTTAGACAAGTTATTACAGCGGCATCAGATGGTGCTATTGCGGGTGTCTATGCAGTAAAATATATCGAATCTTTAAAAGAAATTACTGTTTGATTTTAACGGTATTTCAGTTCGGTTTCAATAAGGATGTAAAGAAGTTATTAATATTGGGTTCTGGATATAAAGATTATGTAAGGAAATCGCCGTTCGTATTAATTTTAATTTATAATAATAATGTAAATACAAATAGATGGAGATTTTAAACATGCAATCATTAAATGAAGTTCTTACAGAATTAGAAAATGTTGATAATACTACAAAAAATAAAGTTGAAAATGAATTAGTAAGCATTGGTGAAGCAGTTGTTCCTGAATTGGTTAACAAATTGCAAGTTGTAAGAGGAATCAAAAGAGGTGTTGTTGCAATGACTCTTATTCGTTTAGGTGATGCTTCTGTTAAATATTTAGAAAAAGCTGCACATGATAACAAAGACTTTGAATGGGTTGCTGAATATCTAATCAGAGAAATCAAAGGCATGGCTGCATAAGTTTAATAATAAAAAATAACTTTTTAGAAAGATTGGTTGTATATGCCAATCTTTTTTTATGCTAATATTCTCTTATTATGAGAGAATATAACGATTTTAAATATGCGTGTTTATTTGGAGGAGGGGCGATTAGAGGTGCTGCTCATGCTGGTGTTTTGAAAGCTTTGCATAAACTTGGAATAGAGCCAACTTTATTGGCGGGTTCTTCTGTTGGTTCAATGGTTGCAGCTTTGTATGCTGTTGGTTTTACTGATGAAGAACTTGCTCAAGTGTTCTTGTCTGTTAATTTTGAACTGTTTAGGGATATTTCTCTTGGTTTTAACAATAAGTTTGCTCTTAGTAAAGGTAACGTGTTTTTAGAGTGGTTTAGAGATTTGATTGAACGAAAATATTATGGGGCAGCTTATTTAAAAGGACAATGCCGTCCTGTAACATTTAAAGATTTAAAGAAAAATTTAGTAATCATTACAACCAATATGAACAATTTTTCATGCCGAGAATTTTCAAGTTTTGAAACACCTGATTTTGAGGTCGCTTTAGCTGTAAGAATTTCATGTTGCATGCCTGGGCTTATGAGAGCTTATAATTTCAATGACGAATTGTTAGTTGATGGTGATTTGATGAAGGGTAAACCAATGTGGTATTTATCCAAAAATATCCAAAATTCTGTCGATAGAATTCTCGAAATTCGTTTAGAAGGGACTTTTTCTGGCTCTGACCAAAAACCTTTAGAATATGTAAATGGCATGTACACCTGCATGACTTCTTCTGAAACATCTTTTATTAAAGATTTGTACGGTAAATGTGATAATTACGATTATTTGGTTGTTGATACTGGTGATGTTGTAGTTGTTGATTTCAATTATCCATTAGATAAACGTCAAGCTATTATTGATAATGGTTACAAACAAACAATAGATTATTTTACACAGTATTTGCCTATAAAAAAACAAAGAATTTCTGACATATATTTGAATATTTTGGATGAATTACGAAAAATTCAAGGCTTCATGCTTAGGAAAAAATACACAGCTGCAAAAAATTGTATTCAAGAATTATTTATTTTGCTTTTACCAGAAAAAGATATTATTGATAGTGAATTATTGAATGCGTTATTGGCTTTTCAGAAGTTATTATCATCAAATGTTAAGGCGGGGCTTTTAGGGCGTTCAAAGTGCCTAAATGTAAGTACAACTACTGAAGTGTTAAATAATCTTATTTCTGATTTAACAGGTAGAATATCATCTTTAGAAAAATATATTGAGAAATTTTCTAATTGACAATGAAGTTTTTTTATTATATCATTTATTCATAGCCGAAAACTGATATGCTCCAGTGGCGGAATCGGTAGACGCGTTGGACTTAAAATCCAATTGGGCGTATAACCCAGTGCCAGTTCAAGTCTGGCCTGGAGCATTTTTAAAAGACCTGTTATTAGCAGGCCTTTTTTTTATTATAGCGTTTTATTACCAAAATAAAAAGACCGTAAAAACGGTCTTTCAGCATTATAGTTAAATTATATTCTTCTTATTTAGTTAAAAAGCTTTTCTCCTGTAAAATTCTTTTGAGTGTTCAAAAATTGAATATTTTCAGGTTTCAACATAGTATTATCTTGTTGTTTTGGTTGTTCTTCTTGGACTTGAGCGGTTTTTTGTTCTGCTGGTGCTTCTTTTACTTCTTGAGTGTTTTGATTTTGTTGAGTTGCTTTTTCTGCTGCAAGTTTTTGAGCCTTTTTAGCTTCACGTCTGTTTGTTAAATAGATGTTTAATTTTGGAATACCCATACCAAGAACAATACCAGAGTATAAGTAACCTGCTAATTGTGATTTTTTAAGTACGCTCAATTTTTTCAATGTTGCAGGATCTGCAAGTTTTACCATTTCGCTATAACTTAGGGCTTTTCCATCCTTGAATGCTTTTGCTCCAAGTCCAGCATGTAACACTTCATCTCTTGTTTTTAGGGCTGAACTTGTAATCCAATTAAGAACACCTTTGCCTTCTCGTTTGATTAGAGAAGCATCAAGTTTTTGAGCAACTAGTTTTTGTACAAAGTTTCCTAATAATAACCAGTTTGCGAATCCTAAAGTATCTTTAATTGAGCTTTCAGTTAACTCGTTATCATTTCTTGCTGATAAAAATCTAGACATAATTGTTACGCCATAGATAAACTTGAATTGGTTTAGAGTTGGTGTGAATCCTTTGAACTGTAAGTTTTTGATTAGGTTCTTAGGATTTCCTATTGTAGCAAGAACACCACCTCCAAATACAGCGGCTGCAAGTGCCTTTTTGATTTTGAATTTAGAAGAATCATCTTTTTCTCCGCCACCAACAAATTTATCACTACCTGTTTTTAATTTTGTTAGGTACATATTTAATGGTTGAGCTGAAATACCAACTGCAGAAGCTATACCAATTCCTAATAAAGAACGTTTAATATTCATAGATTTCATTGCTTTTAAGAATGCGTTTTCAGCAATTTCTCTAGAATTCATAAATGCTTCTTTAACTTTATCGTTAGTAAATACTTTTCCTAATTTATAAGTGTTTCCTAAGATATAGTCCACAGTGTATCGAGAAGAATGAACTTTTTCTCCTTCCCCTGCGATAATTCTAATATTATTTTCAACATTATTTGAAGAGATAAGAATATTTTTAGCATTTGCAAATGCATCTTTAGACATTCCGCCTTTTTTATCACTCTTGATTTCTTGTTCAAGAATATCAACGGTTTTGTTAATATCATCTTCTTTAAATTTTACCCATTGTCCATCAACAAGTGCTTCATAGTTTCTGAATGTATCGCTAAGCCATTCTCTTAGAGGGTTAGCATTTGGATTTCCTGTTGCTGCTTTAAGTTTAGCATCCCAGATTTTACCCTGCATATCAAGAGTTTCAGAATCTGCAAAAATAGAATGAGCTTTGACGCCATTTTTGTCACCAAGTTTGTATGTGTGGTTAAGCCCCATTGCAAGAGCTAGACCAGCCAAGGTGCCATAAACTCCGACTAATGAGTGGTTCATTGTACCCATACCTTCACGTCTAGCTGTTTCCATACCAGCTTCTGGGTTACGGCTCATATCAATTGCTGTTCTTGGAATTACCATTGAACCAAGGTCAACTGCACAAGCTCCCCAAGCTTGGTTTGTGTCTAAAAATCTTAAGAATAAATCAAAACCCCCAGTAAAGTTTGGATTACTTTGTTGTTTATATTGTTGTTGGTTTGTTGTGAATCCTTTTTTATCTGCTTTAGGTTTAATCTGTGCTATATTTGGTTGTCTATAATTTTGTTCTACTTTCATATTTCTATATTTCTTTCGCCTTTTCCTTATTGTACACTAACTAAAAAATGATTTGAACGTCGGAGAATTGTCTTTAATTAAATTTTCCGAAAACTTCGAGGAGGAAGTTGGGGTCGAAGTCGCCGTTAGTGTCGTATTCTGGTCATGACGCATTTTTTCTTTCTTGTTTGATTGTGTTCTAGTATAAATTGGGATAAATACTCCAAGTGATAATAATGAGAATCCGATGTTGCCTAATTGACATAAACCTCTCATATTACGAGCTTTTAGTCTTAGAGCCTCATTTCCAATTGAACCAAGAAGTTCATCTGTTGATTTCATCTTAGTATGTTTTGCCCAGTTCCAGAATTTTTGAAGGATGTTTGCTCCTTCTGCTGGTTCTTTTAATCTGTTAATTAATTTAATGCCATCTTTGTTATGTTTTTCTAAGAATGTTGCAATTGCTTTAGCTGCATAATCTCCTAAGAAATAGAAGCTAGAGAATGTTGCAATATCTCTTATAGTGTTTTCTTTTAATTCGTTAGAATCTTCTGCTGCGGCAAGACGGCTAGAGAATGTTGCAGCTGAAATAATTCTTGCTTGATCCATTGTAGGGAAGATGTTTTTGAATTGGAACATTTTCAAACTTGGTTTATCCATTAGCATAGATAAACCTGTTACAGCCCACATCAATGGTACAGCGATAAATTTATCTCTAGTTAATTTGGCTTTTTCTTCTGGTGTAAGTACTCGTTCTTTGTCATCGTTATAAATAGGAGCTCCTTTTTTGCCAGAAAGTTTGTGAGTAATCCATCTGTTAATTGGTTGAGCTGCAATTGCAAGTGGAATAATCATTCCTAAACCTGCAATACTTTTAGCGTTAACTAATTTTTTAGCTTTTCCAAAATATTTAGACAATTCTTCAACTTCTTTGGATACAAGTTTTTCAACATTTTTACCTTGAGTTGCATCTGCGGAGTAATCCTTAATAATTCCTTCTTGATATGCCCCGTGTAAAATATCGCTTGCACTTTCGCATAAATGACCTAAAGAGCTAGAGAAATAACCTTTATCTCCTGCAAATTTGATGTTTTCTGCAATGCCAGATTTTTTAACAAGGAAGTTATACATATCATCAGCGAAATCTTTTTCTGGTTTATCACTGATAATATTTTTCGCAAATTTTCTCAAATGTTCTTTGTATTCAGGGTCGTTTGCAAAGAGTTCTTTGAATTTCTTTAAACCATCTTTTTCAGCGTTTCCATTTACACCTTCAATATCATCAAACATTGATTTTAATGTTGAGTAAACTCTATCTTCTTTAGTTAAACCTTGAGCGTTGTTATAGTATTTTTGAATACAGTTGATTGTATCGCTATTAGCCCAAGATTTTACTAAGCTTGAGTTTTTAAATTGTCCCATTATAGGTTTATTCAACAATCCGGCTGCGAATTTAACAATAAACCCTGGGATAAGGCAGTTGATTACAAGCCCAGAACCTTCACGTCTAAGAGCTTCAAAACCGCCCATAATATTCAATTTTCTATGGTGTGTATCGTTCCCATCTTCATCCTTTGTTTTTGACCCAATAAATGTTTCAAAGAATGTTCTAGGAATAATAGCTGTTGATAAATCTAACACAGCGACATTCACCATAGGCTTTTCTTCACACTTTTGTATTCCTTTGAGTGCAAGACTTCCAAGCCCTGTGAAATTTGGTTGCCCCATGTTGTTATTTTTAATAACAATTCTGTTAGGGGTCTTACTATTATTTTTTACACTACCTAATTCAACTTTATTTATCATAATTTAACTATCTACTGCCGAATGTAATCTTATTATAACTAAGATACATGTATAAGAAAAGCCGTGAAAAATAAAAATTGCCCCCAATTGTCCAAATGTAAAATTAATGTAAAGATGGATTTTTGAATATTTAATTAAAAATTGCATTTTTAATATGAAATTTTTGCCAAAAATGTAAAAATCACACTCGAAAATTGAAAAATATCACCTTTTTTATAAAAATTTTAGTTAAAAATTTTTGTAAAATTTTGTAAAGTTATGGAACATTTGCACCATTTTCCTTCATAATTACAAAAGAAAAAATGAAATTAGTACTTTTACCATGCTTTTTTTATTTAAGAGAAATTTTTATAAAATACACAGTTTATTGTATATTATTTTAATTCATTTATTATATTATTAATACAAGAAGCACAAGGTAATAAGAAATATAGAGAAATGACATATATGAAAGAAAGAAGAAGACCCACTAATAATGGGAAGGTAAAACAAAGAAGACAAAGAAGATATTCAAACGGTTCAGCAGATAATCCGTTTCAAGAAAATAATTTAAATAGAAGGGGATCTCAATCTTCATTCCGTAAGATTTTGACAGTAATGATTATTCTATTTTTTACTGCAATTTTAGCAATTTTTTTGTTTGCAGATAACAAAGATTTTTTAAATGGCAAATTTGGAGAACATTCTTTTATTTCAACCCTATTATCTAAATTATCTTTAAGTAACAGTTCAAAAGATAAACCCGAGTTTGTTTTCCCTTTTGGACCGAGAAGACAAAATATTTTGTTATTAGGTGTAGATTCAAATGGTGCAGATTCTGATTTGTGGGTTGGTACTCGTACTGATACTATAATATTGTTAAATATAGACCCAAGAACCAAAACTGTTAATGCTCTTTCTATTCCTAGAGATAGTAAAGTTTATCTACCAAAAGGAATGGGAATACAAAAAATCAATGCTGCTCATGCTATTGGCGGAATTGATATGACAATAAAAACTGTTGAAGATACTTTAGGTGTTCATGTTGATAAATACATCATGTTCCACGATGAAGGCGTTAGAGAAATTGTTAAAGCTCTAGGTGGGGTGGATATTTATGTAGAAAAGAATATGCACTATAACGATAACGCAGGACATTTACATATTAACTTAACTAAAGGTCCACATCATTTGACAGATAAAGATGTTGTTGAATATTTAAGATTTAGACATGATGCTATGGGTGATATTGGTAGAACTAAAAGACAACAATGGTTCTTGAGAGGTTTGTTAGCTGATTTACAAAAACCTGAAACAATTACAAAAATCCCTCACTTGATTGCTGTTACAAGTAAATATGTTAAGACTGATATGTCCCCATATGAAATGACTCAATATGCTGGGTTAGCTAAGCATTTTGATATGGATAATATTGAAATTGCAATGCTTCCAGGTGCTCCGAATAAACACGGATATACAAGTTATTGGATTTTAGACCCTGAGAAAACTCAAGAAGTTGTTGATAGATTGATTTATAGAGAAAATAGCATAGGCAGAAAGGAATCTTACACTGCTAGTATTATGCGTTCGACTGACCAAATTGATGCAGCTAACAAGTTGAAAGACTCTTTAGAAGCTAATGGTATAAGAGTTATGTGTACTGGAACTACTAGCTCTATTCACTCTCAATTTATAGCACATTCAAAATATGTTACGGTTGACTATTACGCTGATTTGAAAAAAGAAGTTCCTGCAGTTAAGTCAAGACAATTTGTTTACGAGCCTGGTAACTTCATGTGTGCAGATACTGATTTTACAGTTGTTCTTGCGGGTGATAATAAATAATTCTTACAATCTCATTATGTAAGTTGGGATTGTAAGAACTTAAAAAATATGATATAATCAATATATAAAATTGAAAGCGAGGAATATTGATGGATTGTATTATGTTAATTGTTGCTGTTTTAGTTGTTCTATTGGTTTTGTTGATTCCATTGTACTCAATGTATGTTTCTCTTATTCAGAAGAAAAACAAAGTTAAAGAATCAATGGGTGGAATTGATGTTCAATTAAAGAAACGTTATGATTTAATCCCAAATATTTTGGTTATTGCGAACAAATTTATGGAACATGAAAGAGGTTTGATTACTGAGATTACAAATTTGAGAACCCAAGCTTCAAATTTACGTGCTGATAGAGATACAATCTCTAAAAAACTAGATTTAGATACTCAAATTGCCAATAAAATGGGTCAATTGATGGTTAATGTTGAAAATTATCCACAATTGAAATCTGATCAAACAATGATACAAGCAATGCAAACTTATTCAGAAGTTGAGGAACACATTGCTGCTGCAAGAAGATTTTATAACAGTGCTGTTAATGATTTGAATAACGCTGTTGAAATTTTCCCAAGTTCTGTAATCGCTTCAGCTCTAAATATTCAACCTTATCCGTTCTTTAAAGCTGAAGAAGCAGCAAAAGAACCTATAAATGCAGCTAATTATTTTAAAAACTAATTGTAGATTTATTTTAAGGCGGTTTAAACAAACCGCCTTTTTGTATTTTGTTTAAGTAAGTGTCCGTAGCTCAGTAGAACAGAGCGTGAGTTTCCGAAGCTCAAGGTCAGGGGTTTGACTCCCCTCGGACACGTTTTTTTATTGTCTATGCTATTTGAGCAAATCCTGTGATTGTTCTATCGTTTGCTGAATATGATCTGCGAGCAACTTTGTTAGATGTATTACCTTCAATTGTATTGATTCTTCCATCTGCTCCGATGCTTTCAACAACTCCAACGTGTGATCTTCCTCCATTTTTAAAGATAATCAAATCGCCAGCTTTAACTTTTCCTTTGATAACGCCTGATTTATTTGCAATTCCTGCTGTTTGTAAGAAACAACCTTTTGATTTTGCCCAATTCATCAATCCGCTAACTGAAGAAGATCCAAAACCACTAGGAAGGGATTTCCCTGCATTTCTAAATGCTTCTTTAACTACGTATGTTGAGAAATCAGCACACCATGCGTGGTTTTTACCGCCAGTAAATAGTTTATAAGAACCATTTCTTTCGTTATAACCAAGATATTTTTTAGCAGCAGAAACGATACCTCCGCCTAAGTTTGAAGCCCATCTTTTTACATTTTTGTATGCTGAACTAATACCATTTCCCCAACCTGAAAATATATTTGAAAAGTTAAAATTAAATTTTGGTGTAGCATATGAATAGGTTGGATATGTAAATCTCGTAGCAGAATATGAATATTTTGGGGCAAGAGTGAATAATGATGCAGTCTTGCAAGCTGGAATAGCAAATGGATTTGCATATGCAAATGATGTAGGTGCTGTTCTTGAAAGTAAATTTGTAAATATGTTCCAGTAACTCATAATATCCCTTTTAAATATCCCCTTGTATATATATAAAGTTTATACGAGTTTTATAATTGCTTTATTTATCAAATATATTAACAAATGTTAAAATGTTTTTTTTAGAAAATGGCCCCGACGCGAGTCGAACGCGTGATCTTCGGTTTAGGAAACCGCTGCTCTATCCTACTGAGCTACGAAGCCATATGACCTACATTAGTATAGCATAAAATTACTGTTTTTATGCTATATTATTTGTATGGAAGAGAATAATTTAAAAATATCAATTGCTCATTTATACCCTAAATTACTGAATCTTTATGGGGATTTGGGAAATATTATAACTTTAAAAAATCGTTGTGAATGGCGTGGAATTACCGTAGAATTTGAAAATATTAATATTGGTGATTCTATAAAAGATCACGATTTGTATTTTATTGGTGGCGGGCAAGACAAGCAACAAGAAGAAGTTGCAGAGGAGTTGTATTCTCATAAATCTGAACTTTTAGCTCAACGTGATAGCGGTTCTGTTTTTCTTGGAATTTGTGGAGGCTATCAGTTGTTTGGTCATTATTATCAACCACATGATAAAGATAAATTAAAGGGACTATCTTTGATGGATGCTTATACCGTGGCGGGTCAGAAAAGATTTATTGGTAACGTTACAATTAAAACGGATTTCCTCACCCCCAATACTCTTGTTGGTTTCGAAAATCATAGCGGGTTAACTTATCTTGAAGGAGATACAAAGCCTATTGGAATAACTGTTGTAGGCAATGGTAATAATTCTAAAGATGGTTTTGAGGGTGGAAGATATAAAAATGTTTTTGGAACATATTTACATGGTTCACTTCTTCCTAAAAATCCTCATTTTGCAGACTATTTGATTGAACTAGCTTTAGAATGTAGATATGGTGAAAAGATTAATCTTTCAAAACTTGATGATACTTTAGAGTGGAATGCTCACAATTCCGTTCTTAATAAAGATTACTAATTTACAAATATTTAAAGATATTAATTCCTTTTTTCAAATTTTTAGCTGTTTCTTCATCTGGTTCAATATTTTTATTCATATCAAAGAAAAATTCGCAATGATTTGGAATATTCATTTCAGCAGGAAGTACGAATGTTGATGTTATAGTACAATTTCTTTGCAAAATATTGCATAATGTTTCTGGTTGCATTGAAAAGTTTATAAAGTATGCATTAACTTTTTCCCCACCCTCGACTTTAACTGCAAAATTTACTCTTGAACCTTCTACGGTTGCATTTTTGAATTGTTTTGCAAAGCTTTCAGCAACATCATACTCACTCATGGATGAATTTATACTAATCTTATCAAATTTACTTTCTAATTTTGAGTATGCGACAGTGCATTGAGCATTACCAATAAACTCTACGGGGTTGTTAGGTGATTTTTGGATAAATCTGCCTGCAATTATTAGAAGAACTAGAGGTATCGTAATATTCAAAGCAATTGCAGCAATCCCCCATCTCATTTGGTTAAGTCTAAAGTCTTTGGGCGTCATCCACCAATCTACTTGGTATGCCCACATATTTCCTCTAAAGCCACAATAAAATTGCAAACCCGTTAAAAGTAACCAGTTTAAACCCAAAGGTAATTGAAAATAAATTAAAGGAATTGCTAAGAGAGTAATCCACGCTTTGTGTTTAATACCCCAGATAAATGTCAATAAAAAAGCCCCCCAATTAAACTCATTAAGTTCTTTGGGTATATTTTTACCTTTGTATCCTGTTAAAAATTCCTTCCAATTCATTCTCTTATTTTAGTTTTATATTCAATCCTTGTCAATTTATTTTACTGCGTTATCAAATCCAGACCAATTGAATGTTTTTGTTTTAACAATATTATCAATGGCATCAAGATTTTCGTCTTTAAGCTCTTCAAACTGGTTTGAAAACTCTTTGTTTAAGTCAATCATTGGAATATTAAATTCTTTAGATATTTTTTCGACCTTAATATCATAATTGATAGAAAGAACTTTAACCTTGGAAATTAATCCAATAATAATTGCGTGAAACCTCATAGCAATTAAAAATTGTGCTTTTGCTAGTTTTGAAACAATTTCTTCATTAGTCAAACCAGTATATAGGGTTGTTTTGATTTCTGGTTTTAATAGTTTAATTGCTTTTTCAAACTTTGAACAAACTTCTTTATCAAGAGTATCTTGAAATGAGAATATTTCAATCTCTTTATCTGAAAAATCATTCACAACCTTTTGTGCTAATCTATCAATAAAGTCATCATTCATAGTTTTGAAATCTCTGAGCTGTATAGCCAGAGTATTTGTCTTTTCAGAATGTTCAGTTGTTGTTGAAAATATCGGGTCACAAAGTAAATCCGCTTTAATTCCCCACGACTTTAAGAGCTGTAAACTTTTTTCATCTCTAACGCTTACGTAATCACAATGTTTTAGAAGATTTTTTGTTAAAAACTGACCAAACTTACTTCTGATTGGTCCAATACCTTGAGCAAAGATAATTACCTTTTTCTTTAAAAACAATCCAATAAAAATTATCAAAAGATAATAAATCAAGCTTTTTAAACTTGTTGCATCTTGTAAAAGGCTTCCTCCTCCAGAAACAAGAACATTAGACTTCGCAATTGCTCCAATAATATCTTGAAATTTAAACGTGTAAACACTTCTAATGTGTTTAAATTGTTTTTTTGTATATTGTGGATCTGAAGAAATAATTGTTATTCTGTGTCCATCCGCTTGTAATTTTTTTACCAAAACTGATAGAATAGCTTCATCTCCAAAGTTTTTAAACCCGAAATATCCCGATAGTACAAATCTTTTTTTCATTAGAAATCCTCAGTTTTGTATATTTTATAAACTTCATCATAGTACGGAGTTGATTTTATTGCCCCGATACCTTGAGCTTGCAGTCCTGCATCAATTGATGCGATTTTACCAGCTTCAACTGGAGTATAACCGTGTGAAATAGCGTGTAAAAACGCACCATTAAAGGCATCACCAGAAGAGGTTGTATCTACGATGTTTTCTGTGTAGAAAGGTACAAAATAATTTTTGCCTAAACAATTGATAAAATACCCTTTATCTGGGCTTGATTTGATTACAACTGTTTGAATTCCTAAGTCTATTAAATATTTTGTAATATTTTCTACTGATTCAATTTCAAAAATGCTTTTTGCATCATATTTAGAACTCATAAACAGAATGTCTGTGTATGGTGCAATTTCATCAAAATACTCTTTTGCATCTTCAGGAGTTGAAATTAGTGATGAATAATTTGGGTCATATGCAGTTATTACACCGTTTTCTTTCGCAACTTCGAACGCTTTTTTTACCGCTTCCCTTGAATTCATAGAAAGAGATTGCGTAATCCCAGATGCGTATATAATTTTAGCATTTTTAATAAATTCTTCGTCAATATCATCTATTGATAATTTTGCAGGAGCAATTTTTTTTCTGTAATACATGAATTCCTTGTCGTGAGCGGAAGTTCTTGATACCATGTAAATTCCATTTTTGTCACTAACAGTTCTAATATGGCTAATATCTAATCCTTCATTTTCCCAACTTTGAAGTAAATAGTCTTTAAAAACATCATCGCCAAGACAAGTTATAAATCCGACCTCTGAATTCAGACGTTTTGCTGCAACTGCAACTACTAAAGAATCTCCTCCATAATATTTGTGAAGGCATTCAGCATCTATAAATTTTTGGTTTGTAGAAAATTCTATCAAACTTTCTCCGATTGTAATTAGGTCCAGTTTATTTTCTTCCATTTATTTCAATTGCTCCAATAAGTTTTTTGTTCTTTCTGTAATTTCTTTGTATGAATTAGCAACAGTCAAGTGTCTTCCAACGCCTACTGCGACTACACCTGCATCAATATACTGTTTAACTTCTTCTAGTTTTACATCGCCTTGAGGAATAAGCTTTAGAAACGGCATTGGACGTAATAAATTTTCAATATATTCAACTCCGCCCATCGCAGTTATTGGATAGATTTTTGCAAGTGGAATACGTGATTTCCAAGCTTTGTAAGCTTCATTTGCTGTTGATGTTCCTGCAATAAAAGGAATTTGTGTATCTTTAGAAATTTTAATTAAATTTGATTGAAAAATTGGAGATGAAATTATTTTTGCTCCGCATTCAATAGCTGTTTTAGCTTGTAGCGATGTAATAATTCCTCCTGCACAAACAATAGCATCTTTTGATAATGTTTCAATCGCTTCAAAAATTTTTGGAGACTCAATATTTATTTCCATAATATCTAGTCCTCCGTCAAGTAAAGCTTGTGCTTTACAAATAACATCTTGTGGGTCAGAACTCCTAATGATAGGAAATACTTTGTTTTGAGCCAATTTTTCTACTAAATTAATATTCATAATCTATCCTTTTTTCAAAATTTATTATATCATAAAATAAAAAACGGACTTTGGGAGCTTCATGAATGAAAAAGATTAAGAACAAACTATTTTATTTATATTCACTGCTAATATATTTGTTTCTAGTTGTAGGTATTTCACTTTTGGCATCTAATTATTTAAGCTCTTCTGTAAACAGTTATTTAATTAATAATTTTGTATCAATTGGGAATGGTAGCCATAATATTGTAGAAGTTGTTATTGATGACGATACAAATAGCGATTATAGCCCTTGGAATAGACTGTATGAAATTCAATTGTTAGATTTCTTTTATTCTTATGCAAAACCTAAAGTTATTGGTTTGGATATGATTATGCAAACTTTTGATAAGAATAAAAAAGTTGATATTCAGTATCTAAATCAAGTTTCTAAAATGAATAACTTCGTAACGGGTTTTCTTCCTGACAAATATGATAGTGATGCAAAATACGTTAAAGAAAAAGTTTTTAAAGATAAATATGCACTAGATGTCGAGCTTAAGACTTCAAAATTTCCAAAATCGTATGACGGAGTACAGTATTTGTCTGCTTTGGCTGATTCAACCAAAAATCTAGCGTCCGTATATATCCAACCTGACAAAGCTTCTGGAACTGTTTTCTCAACAGTTAATATTTTGAAAATTGGAGATGATTTTTATCCTTCTTTATCTTTGAAACTATATCTTATGGCAAATAATACTAATAATGTCATATTAGAAGATAAATATATTGTTATTCCTAAAACTGGGCTTAAAATTCCTTATACCGTTGATAAGAATGGAATTTCCAAAACTCCTGTTAGATTCTATGATAGTATTGAAAATTCAGATTATTCTCATAATAAAATTTCTGCAGGGAAAGTTTTAAGAACTTATGTTGCATTAAAATCTGGGATTACCCCTAAGACAAATCCTGAGCTTTACGTTGATGGCGGACAATATATAAATCCAGACTTTTTTAAGGATAGTATTATATTAATAGGGAAAAATGTTTCTGGACCATCTAATGATGTATTAAAAACCCCAATGGCTACAAGACATCCAGGGTTAGATATTCAAGCATCATCTTATGATAATATTGCAAATAATTATTTCCTTACTTATTCAAATTGGGAAACTTGTGCTGTTATCGTATTTTTTATATGCTTGTTTACATTTCTCCTTGTATTCAAGTCGAAGTTTATTAAGGGTTTGTTGTCTTTAGTTGGATTAGATTTTGTTTATTTCTTTTTGGTGATTGTATTTGCTGTTTTCGGACATATTATTCCTTTTGTCATACCAATTGCGGCTCAATTTGTAACCGTAGTGTTTGGTTATTCATTTAAATTTTTGTCTGAAAATAGAAATAAAGAAAAAATAAAACAAGCAATGGGCAAATATCTTTCTCAAGATATTATGAATAACGTTGTTAGTAACATTGATGACTTGAAATTGGGTGGTAAACGTGCAATAGTAACGGTTTTATTTTCTGATATTCGTGGTTTTACAAGCTTGAGTGAGAAAATGTCCGCAGAAGAAGTTTCAATGATTTTGAACGAGTATTTTGCAGAGATGGAACCTATTATTACCAAATATAATGGTGTAATCAATAAATTTATTGGTGATGCTGTTATGGCTATTTTTGGCGAACCTATTCAAGATATAAATCATGCCAGAAATGCAGTTAAATGTGCTTATGAGATGCTTAAAAAAGTTGAATATTTACGTGAAAAATGGTTGTTTGAGGGAAAACCAAAAATTGAAATTGGTGTAGGTATAAATACAGGTGAAGTTTTCATTGGGAATATTGGAACTGAAACTCGTATGGAATATACCGTAATTGGTGATACTGTAAACTTAGCTTCTCGTATTGAAAGTTATAACAAAGTTTATAAAACAAATTTATTGGTAAGTAGTTCGACTTACGCTCATATTGCAGATATTGCTGATGTAATCAAGATTTCAGAAGTTCAAATTCGTGGTAAAGCCAAGAAAATGAATATCTATGAAGTATTAAGAATAGATAGAGATAAAGATAAATAATAGGAGGATGAATTGTGCTAAGATGTAGTAATAGCTTGAAAAACGGGGGGGGGGTAACCTCTTAAAGATTGTAACAACCAATATTCTAGCGGATGGTACCCGCTTATTCCATTGTGGAGCCTTGAAGGAAAGAAAGAATAAATTGTTTCATTGCCAATGTGAAGGAGTGATTGGCGGATTATGTCATGCTGAACCCATTGGCAATTGCCCCTCTCCAATGGAAGAGGGGGTAGGGGAGAGGGTTCAATTAGAAGAAAAAATCAACCCCTCTCTCAAAATTGTATCTTTTCACAAAATGCTCAAAGACAATTTTTCTCTCTCCCTAGGAGAGAGAAGCAAGAACCCATGTGACCAGTCAGAGATTATTCGTTCAAGTTTGACAGATTTGTTGCAATCCAGCTGTTTATCACTCAGAATGACGAATGTAGAAAATGTATCTAATAACTCCTGTTATCCTGAGCGAAGCGAAGGATCTTTTACCGATAGCGTATATGGATTAACCCCTCACCTCAATCCTCTCCCCAAGGAGAGGAGGCGGTTGGTAGAGTTCAGAGTGAGAAGGGAAAAATGTGCGTTTACTCTTGCGGAAGTGTTAATTACTCTTGGCATAATTGGGGTGGTTGCAGCGATGACTATTCCAACTTTGATGGCGAATATTAAAGCTCATCAATATTCTGCGAAATTTAAAAAGACTGTATCAACACTTAGTAATGCTGCAAAAATGTCGCAGGCTCAGTATGGGTTTGATTATTCTGGACTTACTGATAAATGTAATGCAAAATCTGGAACGGATAATCCAGAAGATAAACAATCGATTTGTTCTTTATTAAATGGTACTTTAACTGGTGCCACTTATTATTACGGGATGAATAACTTTCCTAACTATGAAATTAAAACTTCTGCAACTTTTAATAGTTGGCCATCTTTTAAAGATAACAAAAACAAGATTCCTATTTATCAACTATCTGATGGTTCAATTATCTTATTTTCAGCAGTTTTAGGAGGGTATAGTTCTCTAGAAGAACCTTGTGCAAGATATATAGGCGGAGATCCTGGTTTTATTGCAAGTGGGGTGCATAAAGGCTGGGGAACTGGCTGCTACGCACTTATTGATGTAAATGGTGTTTCAAAACCTAACAAAGAGGTTAAATGTACAAGAGGGACTAATAAACTTTCAACAATGGAGGCTGGGAATTGTATTGTTGAGTCAAAAGATATGGGGGATATTTTTCCTATAATCATTTATGATGGAGCAGCTTCTCCATATTCTGCCGCTGCCGCTTATGCTTTTTCAAATGCAAAATAGAAAAATCCGAGGGTTTTATTTTCCCTCGGACTTTTATTTTTATCTATAATTTGTAAATTGAAGTGGAACATCATATTTATCTTCGTTTTTACGTAAGTTTTGAATTACTGTTTGCAAGTCGTCTTTATCTTTGCCTGTAACTCTTACTTGCTCTCCTTGAATAGATGCTTGTACTTTCAATTTTGTTGCCTTAATATCAGATACAATTTTCTTTGCTAATTCTTGTGTTAATCCTTTTTTAAGATTGAAAACTTGTCTAATATTCCCACCGAGTGCATTTTCTGGAGTTTGGGCATCAAGGATTTTTAAACTTAAGTTTCTTTTAACTAATTTTGATTGAAGAATATCTACGATATTTTTTAATTTCATATCGTCATTTGTTGTGATTGTTATAGATTTATCTGCATCTAGTTCAACTTGAGAATTAGAATCTTTTAAATCAAATCTTGTAGTCAATTCTCTTTTAACTTGGTCAACTGCGTTAACGAGTTCTTGTTTGTTGTATTCTGACACAATGTCAAAACTGCAATCTTTAGCCATATAATAACCTCCTATAATCTTATAAGTTATTATATAACATAAAAAAGCAGGATTTGAAAATCCTGCACGGGAAAATTACACACTACATTTTCTATTACATGGAATTTATTTTTTGATTTTTGTCTTTATCTTATTAAATACATTTTTAATAACATTGAAAACTTTTTTACCGCCCTTGAATGCAAAAACTCCAGCAATTCCTAAGCCAACTATTGCAAACAGTTTCTTCCAGTTTTTGCTATCTTTTTGTTGTCTTGTTGGTTCAAATTTATCTTCTTTCAAATGTCCTTGCATATTAACATTTGACATTGAGCCTGTTATTCCTGGAGTGTACCAAGAGTCAACAGGATTAGGTATTGTTTTGTCTAAAAATGCTAATCCTAAATCATTATTTAGTGCAGGATTTGACAAATTATACATATAACTATTGTCTTGCATTTAAATAACCTTCCAATAACCTTTTACCTTACATTTATATAAAGTAATTTTTTGTAAAGTAATTTACTTTTTTGTAAATATTTGCTTTAATATTCTTAACAATATGAGGGCAAAGTTATGAATATGTTTAAAAGATGGTATGATGCAGATTCTGTTGTAAGTCGTGCAATTAACGAACTAGAGAAATCATCAGAAGAAATTCAAGTTCGCTGTGCAGATTATATAATTGATTTGTTGAAAGACGTAGAATTAGAAGAATTGAGCTTGGATGATCAGTATAATTACATTATGCGTAGATGGTATGATAAAAACGTCAAAGTATCACACGCAATTGAGTATTTGAGATTATCTCCAGCTGATGTTCGAAGAGAAACTGCCTTGAAAGTTTTAAAATATTTAAAAGAATTAAAAGCTTAACATTTTAGACTTTTAGCTTTTTGTATTGTTCAATATTAGTGGAGGAAGAATTGTGTCGGATGATTTAAACAAAAATGTTATAAATTTATTTTCTGATCATAATAATAATCATATAACCCCAGAAATTCGTGAAAAAATAAAGTATTATGCAGGGTTTAACTATGTGAAGGTTAAAAAAGATGCTAATGGAAATAAGTTTAATAAAGAGCATTTGCTTAAATATCGTCTAAAATGTCATTATATGGTAACTGTTATGAGAGAAATTGACGGTGAAGTTGTCTTGTACTCTTATGATGTTCCTAATGATGATTTGTTTAAGTTTATGAAATCGTTTGATGAAAATACTTTGGATGGAACCATTATTGAAATCGACAAATACTTCCCAGAAGATTTAGCTTAAGAGAAATTGGAATATGTGTTTTTTTAAAAAGTATCACGAAAGTTTATTTAGATGTACAAAGCCGTATCAATATGTTGGAGGAGAGTATTTATCTCGGAATAAAGATTTTGATTCTGCTAAGATTAGATTTGCTCTCGCTTTTCCTGATAAGTATGAAATAGGAATTTCGAATTTAGGTGTCAGAATTCTTTATGAGATGATTAATAGACAGCCTGATTTTATGTGTGATAGGGTTTATGCCCCAGAACCAGATTTTCAGCCTAATCCATTATATGCAGTGGAATCGAAGAGAGCTTTAAACGAGTTTGATGGAATTGGTTTTTCTGTTCAGTATGAAATGGCATATCCAACGATATTAAAAATGCTTGAAATGTCGGGTATTCCGTATAGAAATGAGGATAGAACAGATGAAGATCCTATAATTTTTGCTGGTGGTCCTTGCACTTATAATCCGCTTCCTTTATCGGATTTTATTGATGTATTTCTGATTGGCGATGGTGAAGATGCGATTGTTGAAATTTGCCAAATTTTAGAGAAAACAAAAGGTTTACCTCGTCAAGAAAGAATAAGAGCTTTATGCGAAGGGGAAAATTCTGGAAGGTGGTCAAAATCTATTGGTGGAAAGGTTAGAAAACGAATAGCTAATCTAGAAAAAGAAACCGCTCTTGTTTCTTATCCTATTCCTTTTTCCTCATCTATTCAAGACCGTGCTGTTGTTGAAATTCGCCGTGGATGTGGAAGAATGTGCCGTTTTTGCCAACCTGGACACGTGACATTACCGATTCGTGAACGTAGTTCGGAAGATATTATTGACCTCTCAAAAAAACTTGTAAAAAATACTGGTTATGATGAGTATTCTTTATTATCTCTTTCATCAAATGACTATGCCAATATTAACGAAGTAATAAAGGAATTGGCGGTTGATTTTAACGACAAAAAGATTTCGGTTTCTCTTCCGAGTCAAAGAATTGATGGTTTTAATTTAGAACTAGCAAATTTAGTTCAAAGCGTACGAAAATCGACAATGACACTAGCTCCAGAAGCAGGAAGTCAAAGGCTTCGTGACGTAATTAAGAAAAATATTACTGAAGAACAGATAATGAATGCTGTTTTAACTCTATATGAAAATGGGTGGTCTAGAGTAAAATTCTATTTCATTTGTGGATTACCAACTGAAACACTTGAAGATATGGATGAAATGGCAGAATTATTTAGACGTATTCGCTATCGTTCAAGGTTAATCAAAAAGGAAAAAGGTTTAAAACATTCTCTTGATTTAACTTGTACTCTATCAATATTTGTACCAAAACCGTTTACTCCTTTCCAGTGGTGTCCTCAAATGAATTTGGATGAGGTTACTGCTCATATTCACTATTTGATGGAACAAGTTGCACATATAAAAGGAGTCAAAGTTAATTATCACGAAAAATTTGTTTCTTTAATTGAGGCTGTTTTAACTCGTGGAGATGATTCTCTTTGCAGTTATGTTGAAGCTCTTTACCAAAAAGGTTGTTATTTAGACGCTTGGGGTGAATATTTTAAGAAGGATGTTTGGTTTGAAACGGCAAAAGAACTTGGTATTGATTTAAACGCCTTAGCTCAAAAACAATTTAGTTTAGTTGAAGTGTTACCTTGGGATTTTATAGACACTGGTATAAATAAAGAATGGTTTGTTGAAGAGTATAAAAAAGCTTTTGCGGTAAATGAAAATTCTCCTCACATTGTTCCAACTTGTCAGCAACAATGTGTAAATTGTGGAGTTTGTACTAATTTTAAAGTTCATAAAGTTATGGCAAAACCATTTGTAGCAAGCGAAAAAGCTCAAGAATTAGCTAAGAAAATTGCAATTCCAACAAATCCAGCTTTAGCTCCTCAAGATGTTAAAGAAACTTTTAGATATAGGGTAAAATTAACTAAAACTGGTATTTTGAGATACTTTTCACATTTAGATTGGCAAAATACATTTTTTAAATCTATTACACGTTCGGATTTAAAAGTCGCATTTTCTTATGGATATAATCCAACAATGAAAATTTCAATGGGAGTCGCTCTTCCTTTATTTTGTGAGAGTCTTACCGAGTTAGTTGATATTGAGCTGTGGGAAGATGTTTCACCAGAATTTGTGAAAGATGAATTGCAAAAAGTTTTACCGAAAGAATCTCAGATTGTATCCGTAGAAAAGATAAATAAATCCGTTCCTTCGATAGATCAAATGGCTTGTTGGGCGGAATATAAAATAAAAATTGCGGATATTGCATGTGAGTCTGGAAAATCTCTTTACGATTTTGAAAATTTAGTATATAATACAGAAAAAGTTTTAGCTTCTGATGAGATTTTAGTCGAGAAGAAAAACAAAAAAGGTTTAGTGAAAACAATAAATATGAAAACTTCAATTGGTTCACATCGATTTGAAGATGGTTATTTATTCATAGTATTAAAGACTGGTCAAGGGTCTGAAATTCCTCCGTTGAGAGCTGATGTATTGATGAATATTATTGCTCCAGATGTATTATTTGATATCACGAGGATAAAATTCTTAACTGAGTCTTTGCATGAGTTATAGAAAAGGATTTTTTATGAGTGACAAAAACAGAAATTCAAATCAATCAGTAGAAAAAAAGATTGTAATTGCAGAACGAGATAATATTGCTGCAGTTCTTGAAAACAAAAAAGTAACAGATTTCTTTATCCATAGAGGTGAAGTTCTTTTAGGTGATGTGTATTTGGCAACTGTTGATAATATCTTGCCAAGTATCGATGCCGCATTTGTAAATGTTGGAACAGATAAAATGGGCTTCCTTCACGCTCAAGATGTTATGGGTAAAGGAACTTTAAAAGAAAAACTTTCACCAAAACAAAAATTGGTAGTTCAAGTTGTTAAAGAGCCAACAGGGCATAAAGGACCAAGAGTTACAACAGAAATCAGTCTTCCTGGTAGATTTTTGGTTTTAATGCCAAATGAGCCAGGGGTGAACGTAAGTAAAAAAATTGAAAATTCAAAAGAACGTGCAAGATTAAAGGCTATTGTTAATCTAATCAAGCCTGTTGGTGTAGGTGTAATTATCAGAACTGAAGCTGAAGGTCAATCAGAGGCAGATATTCAAGAAGATTTAGAAATTCTATTGGAAAAATGGAATAACATTATTACTTCTGCTGAAACTTTAACTCCTCCGAATTTAATTTATAGAGATCAAGATTTACTTTATAGAGTTATTCGTGAAGCTTGTACCGATGATGTTAAAGAAATCATTGTTGATACTCCATTTGCACTTAATAGAGTTCAAAATATCTTACAAAATTGGCATATGGCAAAAGGGATACAAGTTACTTTATACAAAGGAACAGAACCTCTTTTAATTGCTATGGATATCCATAAAGAAATCAAAGCTGCTTTGAATATTAAAGTTAATATGCCATCAGGTGGATATTTATTCATTCAGCAAACAGAAGCATTGACGGTAATTGATGTTAACAGTGGTAAATTTATTAGCTCTGCTACTCAAGATGAAACTATTTTGAAAACAAATATTGAAGCTGTTCACGAAATTGCACGTCAATTGAGATTGCGTAATATCGGTGGAATGGTAATTGTTGACTTTATTGATATGATGTCCAGAGCTGATAAACTTGCAATGATGGAAGAATTAGAAATTGCACTTGAACCAGATAAGGCTAAACCTCAAGTTGGTCAATTGTCTGATTTGGGTCTTGTAGAGCTTACTCGTCACCGTCAAGGTCAATCTTTATCAGAAATTTTCACTAAAAAATGTCCTCATTGCCAAGGTAGTGGATATTCAATGATTGATTTTAATTTTGCAACTCCAACAGCAGAAGGAGAGTATCGTGCAAAAGCTGCAAAAATTAAACTTCCGACTGGTACATTTAAGAAGAATAATAAATTTAACAACAAAAATAATAATCAACAAGTGCAGCAACAAGCTCCAGAAGTTGCAGAACAACCTCAACGTCCTGTAATTGAGACTTCTCCAGAAGTTGTTGCAACAGAAGAAGTTGTAAAAAAAGAAAATAATAAAAGAAATAAAAACAGACGTAATAAATTCGACAAGAATAACAAGCAGCTTCAACAGCAAGTAGAAGAACAAGAGGTTAAACCTGCTGAACAACCAGTAGAAACTCCAAAAGAAACAGTTGTAGCAGAGCCAAAAGTTGAAGAAAAAGTTGTTGCTGAAGTTGTGACACCAGAGGTTCAAGAAGAACCTGCTGTTGAACCAAAAATAAAAGGTAAATCAAGAAAAAGAAAAGCAACTGCCAAAAAAGTTGCAGAAGTCGCTTCTGAAGTAGAATCAACAGAAACTCCAGTTGTTGCTCCAGTTGTTGAAGAGGTTAAAGCAGTGGAAGAACCTAAAGTACAAGAAGAGCAAGTAGAAGAAGCTCCTAAAAAAAAGAACAAGAAGACCAAATAGAGGTGCTTCAAAGGCTGCTAAAACATCTAAGAAAAAGAAAAAATCTGAGGATGAAGTTGAAGAATAAATTATTCAATAATTTCATATTAGCAATATTAGTAGTGCTTTTTAGTACTACTAACTTTGCTTATGCTCATGGTGCAAGATTACGAGCGATGAAACCAATGATAGAAAAATATGCAATTGTTATGGTTGCAATTGTTGTTACTTCGTTTGCGTTATATGTTGGATTATCTATATATAACCGATTACTAGCAATGAAAAAGTTGAAAAAATTTACTGAATCTAATTCTTCTTTGAAAATACCAGAAACAGTGGAAAATTCAGTTACTATGTACATTACAAAAAATCGTTTGAAATAAGGGTAAGATATGAAAAAAGCTTTCGGAATGTTAGAATTACTTATAGTTGCTGTAATTGTTATCGTTTTGTATTTTACTTGTTTCCATTCTAATTATGGTCGTTCAAATCCGTTTGATGACAATGCTAGAATAAATTCACAAAAAGAAATCGTGGATAAGAAAGTTAAAGAAGTTGAAAATGCAAAAGCAATGAAAGAACGTATTGAAAATAATTTAAAAGGTGATTACTAAATGAAAAAATCTACTTTATTTGATATTATTTCTCCTGTAATGATTGGTCCATCAAGTTCTCATACGGCTGGGGCTGTTCGTTTGGGTTTATTAGCGAAAAATATTTATAAAAACACTCCGAAAAAAGTTGTTTTTAAGTTATACAATTCTTATGCTCACACAGGAAAAGGTCATGGAACTGAAAAAGGTTTACTTGCTGGAGTTCTAGGGTTGAGTGTAGATGATAGAAGAATTAAGAATATTTTTGAATCTGATATCGCAAAGGAAATTGATTATAGTTTTGAATATTATGACAATTTTAAATATCATCCAAACGCAGTTGAAATGATATTTGATGGTGAAAATAAAATGTATATTGCTGGAGAATCCGTTGGAGCTGGCGAAGTTGCAATAAGAAAAATAGATGATTTTAATGTTAAATTAACAGGAAAATATAATACATTAATTCTTGTTTATAAAGACATGCCTGGAATGATTTCACAAGTTACATCAATTCTTCAATCAAAGAATATAAATATTGCATCTTTGATTTGTGATAGAAACGCTAAAGGAAAAGAAGCTTCAATGATTATCAGTATTGATGGGAATATTGATTCTTCTGTTGTTGAAACTGTGGAAGAAATTCCCGAAGTTTATTTTGTAAGTTATGTAGAGAAGTTGGAAAATTAGTATGGATATAAGTATAAATACATTTGAACAGATGAAAGATGCTTGTCTTTCTTTGGATAAACAAATTTATGAAATTGCACAAGAGAATATGGCATCGGAAGCGGATATTACAGTTGATGAAGTTAGAGCTTTTGTAAATAAAAGTTTATTTGCAATGAAGGAAGCTATTCAAACAGGTATGGCAAGTAAAGAACTTTCTATGAGTGGGATGTGCGGACAGGATTGTTATCATGTTCAACAAAGATATAAATCAGAACGCTCTATGTTTGGTCCTTTGTTTGAAAAAATTATTGAATATGCACTAGCTACAAGTGAAGAAAATATTAGAATGGGTAAAATTGTTGCTTGTCCAACTGCTGGTTCTTGTGGTATTTTGCCAGCTGCTTTAATTTCTGTATCAGAACAATATAATCACTCAGAAAGAGAACAATTGAACGCCTTAATTACTGCTGGTGAAATAGGTAGAATTATTTCTGCGAAAGTTTCCTTAGCTGGTGCTGTTGCAGGTTGTCAAGCAGAATGTGGTGTAGCGTCTGCAATGAGTGCTGGAGCAGTTTGTCAATTGAGAGGTGGAAATGTTTCTCAAATATTAAATGCGGCAGCTTTAGCTATGAAAAATCTACTTGGTTTAACTTGTGATCCTGTTGCGGGGCTTGTTGAAGTTCCTTGTGTAAAGCGTAACCCGTTTTTAGCGGTACATGCAATTACGGCGGCGGAGTTAGCGTTAGCGGGAGTAGAGTCTAAAATCCCGATTGATGAAGTTATAGATGCAATGGAACAAACTGGTGCTTTGATGTCACCAACATTGAAAGAAAGCTCTCAAGCAGGTTTAGCAACAACTAATACTGGAATTGCAGTAAGAAAACAAGTTTTTGGTGAATAATCACTGATAAAATTAAAAGCTCCTAAGTGTATTTAGGAGCTGTCAGCGTATATAGTTATATAAGAAGGATGAGGAAAATTACTTTCCAAAACCGATTGGGTTTCTATTATTTGATTTATGTTGTGTTTTAAATGCTTCAATCGCATTCAAAAAGTCTTGGTGTTTAATTGTTGCGTTTTCAATATCAGAATCTTTAAATGTACCTTTTTCCATTTTTTCATAAATCCCTAGACGTTTCATCATTTCTTCTTTAGCTAGTTTTGTTATGAATTTGATATCACTTCCTACGGTTTTAATTGAGTGCATTTTGTCAACAAGTTCTTCCTCATTAACATCTTTGTCTAAAGGTCTTCCTTCTGTGTGAATTTTAAAGATTTGTCGTACTCCATCTTTGTCTGGTTCTCCTACTAGAATGTGTTTACTAAATCTTTCTGCTCTTTTTAATGCTGGGTCTAATCCTTCATATTTATTGGTTAAACCTAAAATATAAACATTGTCTCCGTTGTCATAAATATCTGTCATACAAGTAAGGATTTGGTCAATTAACTTGTCGTCGTAGTGATCTCCAGTACCTCTAGTAGCACCAACAGCATCAATTTCGTCAATGATACCAATTGAAGGTTGAGATTTAGTTAATCTATCAAAAAATTCTCTTACATTCGCTTCTGATTCTCCTACGTATTTTTGTTGGAATGCTGGAGCACTAATGTATTCACAGTTGATGCCTGCTTCATTCGCAAGAGCTTTACATAATGCAGTTTTACCAGTCCCTGCTGGTCCATGCAAGATAAAACCTCTTGTAATATCTTGAGCAGAATATGCAGCTGGGTATTTAACAGGATATAAAATACTTTTCTTAAGTTCTTCAATAGCCTTATCTTGACCACCAATTTTTGAAAAATCTAGTTGTGTTACTGGTTTTTCAGCTAATAAAATTCTTTTTGCAACTGTTTTTCTATTCAATTTTGCAAGGTCATCTTGTACATCTTTTGAAAAGTCATGAACAGTTGAAAATCCTGAACGCATTTTCCATAAATCATGTTGAGGTTTATCTTTCAAATGTATGGTATCACTCCCATATTGAAGAGTATCATTATTAACTATATAAAAGCTATCTCCTGCCTCTAGCTTGTAACTTTTACCCCCTGTAATTAAATTCATTTTTTTATCATTGATATTTAGCACCTCAATATCTCCAAGAGTATTTTTGAAGAATGCAAAGTTATTTTTCAAACTCTTTTCTTGCATAAAAATTTCTTTTTTAATTGCAAAGCTAATTTTGTTCAACCCTTTTGATAAAGCTTTTTGAGCCTCATTGAAATTTGCACCAGTGACTATAATATCTCCAATCTTTAAATTCTGAAATAAAGACGCTAATTTATCCTCAAATGGAACTTGTTCAAGGAGTAATTTCGCTGCTTTTTGAACATCATTTCCTTTGAATGATATGTTTGGTCTATTTACCAAGTCTTTCCCGTAGCCAAAGTTTTGAACCTGTGACATGTATTGGCTTTGGAGTGCTTGGGTGTTTTGTGTCTTGTTTGTTTTTCCTTGTTTGTAACTTGAAGGATAAATGTTTGTACTTTGTACTGGTGTAATTCTCATCTAAATCGCCTACCTCATGTTTCTACTCACTAATCAATAAATAATATTACATATGTAGTAGGTTATTTCTTTTTTAGTTTTTTGTCAAGTAATAATGTGTACCAATTGAGATTTGAGGCGTCTTGAAAAAGATGTAAAGTCTTACTACAAGCGTAATTTATACACTTAAATTTAACTTTACTTTTATTAACATAAAGAATAAATTTATAAATATTTTTTTGGAAAAGTGAAAACTAAATTTGCTACATATCTTGGCAAAAAAATAACAGAGAAAGGATTTAACCATTCTCTGTTATTTACGCTCGAAGAGATTCGAACTCCCGACCTTTTGGTTCGTAGCCAAACGCTCTATCCAACTGAGCTACGAGCGCATATTCTTCACAACACTTATCTTACATAAAAAAAACTTTTTTTTCAAGTCTAATTTTTATTAAAATAAATGGAATTATTATTAAGTCTTATAGCAACTTCAAATATATAATTTATTATGTGGAGGTTAAGTATGAAACATTTAACAAAGAGAGAATTGGAGGTTTGCAAATACTTGACGCAAGGATTGGACAATTCTGAAATTGCTGCTCGTTTATTTATTAGTCGTCACACTGTAAAAATATATGTGAGTTCAATTATTGAAGCCCTTGGAGCAAAGAATAGAACTGAAGCAGCATATATTTTAGCAAAACGTAATATTATGTAGATGTAACATTTTTGCTATTTGCAAAAAAGAATAATATAATCTTATAAAAGGTTAGATTATATGAAAAATATATTTATTAAGTTTTTATTGATATTCGCATTTATCCTTGGATTGAATACTCCATCTTTTGCAGGAGATTTAGGGATAAATTCTGTTATTTATGATAATTCATCATCTTTTGTAGTAATTAACTCTTCGGATAGTGATGATTATTCTTTTAATCAATCTCCAAAATTAAACATTGTTAAAGATGAAAATAAAGCTTATTTTGATATAATTTCTGCGGTTTTGAAATGCCCATTACAAGATATTGTAGTAAATTCAGATGGAATAAAAGAAGTTGTAGTAAGTCAATTTTCAACCAATCCTAATGTTGTTAGGGTAGTTGTTTCCTATAATGATGGGTTCAATCCAAACACAATACAATTGAGAAAATTGGATAATACATTGTTCTTAAGGTTTAAAAATCCAACTGTTTCAAATTACTATTTTCAACCTATCTATACAGAAAATAAGGTTGTTGAACATTATGAACCTATAAATATTCAAAATCCAGTTTCTGTAATAAGTAACAACATTTTAGGACAAATTAATTCAGCTTTTAATTTAGGTCAAACTACATCAGACAAAAACTATATATTAACTTCAAAAGATTTAGTGTTCCACACTAATTACTATGTTGATAATCTAACAGTTAAGGGAGCTGATGCAATTTTGACAGGTATTGGTTCTATGACTTTATCAAAACCAATGTATCTTTCAAGTCCTTCTCGAGTGGCTTATGATATCCCAAATACTGTTGTTAATCCTGCAATTAGAAATAAAGAAATGAAGTTTAATCAAGTTGACTCAATTAAAATAGGTCAATTTAATCGTAACACCGCAAGAGTTGTTATTACTTGTACTAATCCAGAACGATATGTACCTGTAATTTATCCAGATTCTCAGAGATTGGTTTTTGTTGATTCAAAAGTATTAACTTCTACTCAAGGATTATCGTCTGTGAAAGCGAATTTGAACTCTGTTTATGATGATATTACAGATATTTCTTCGCATACTGTAAAATTAGTTTTTTCAAAACCTGTATTGCTTGGAGTTGAAAGAAAATCTTCTGCTCTTGAATTGAATTTTTATAATGTGGATAGATTCCAAGACATAAATCTAAAAACCGCATTTATTTTTGATGGTATCAAAATGACTGCTATGAAAACTGGTGGTGCGAAATTAACTATTCCTACTGGGAAAGAGGATGTTTTTGATATTCATGCTGGGGCAGACGGTAAAACTATTAGAATTAAGGTCAAAGGTTCAAGCATGCAAATGCCTCAACGTCCATCAGAAAAAATCTTGCCAATTGAACCAATTGTTACTCCAAAACAAAAACAACCTGCTAAAGTTACTGGTAAAAGATATGTTGTTATTGACCCAGGACATGGCGGTTCTGACTGCGGAGCAATAAGAAATGGTATAAATGAAAAAGACATTACTCTTGATATTTCAAAACGTGTTGTTTCACTGTTAGAGAAAAAAGGATATGTTGTTAAAATGACACGTACCAATGATACTTATGTTTCTCTTCAAGATAGAGTTACAATAAGTGAAAACTTTAAACCAGATATATTTGTAAGTATCCACGTAAATTCTTCAAATAGTGAATCTCCAACGGGTTTGGAAACTCATTATTATAAAGATAATAGTTTGAAACTTGCCAAAAATATACACGCTTCAATGTTGAATAATATAAATTCAAAGGATCGTGGCTTGTTCAAATCAAGATTTTATGTTATTAATCATACGACAGCCCCTGCGGTTCTTGTAGAAATAGGTTTTATTTCAAGTCCAGTTGAAAGAGCTCAACTTGTTTCTGCATCAAGAAAGCAGGCTACGGCAAAAGCAATAGCTGAGGGAATATATGAGTATTTTAAATAGCATAGATAACAACGCCCCAATCGCTTTTTTTGATTCTGGTGTTGGCGGTTTAACGGTATTGAATAAAGTAAAGAAAATTTTGCCAAATGAAAATTTTATATATTTTGGTGACACTTTACATGTTCCATATGGTGAAAAAACGAAAGAACAGTTATTAGAATATTCTGATGATATAATAAAATTTTTCGAGTCAAAAGGGTGTAAAGCAGTTGTTATGGCTTGTAATACAACTTCATCTGTAATTTATGATGATATTTGTGGAAAATATAATGTTAAGTTATATCCAATTGTCCAATCTGTTGCGAAGATTTTGGCTCAATATCCAATAGAAAGATTAGGCGTATTTGCCACTAAAGCAACAATTTCATCAAATGTTTATCCTCGTGAAATAGCTAAGTATAATCCTAATATGCAAGTTTTTGGTCATCATTGTCCAAAATGGGTTAGTATTGTTGAAAATAATTCGCTTAAAGATATAGAAAGTATTGCAGATATTAAAGCCGATTTAGATGAAATGATGAAGTTCAACCCGCAAAAAATAGTTCTTGGGTGTACTCATTATCCATTTTTATTAGATATATTGTCAAAATTTCAACCTCAAGATTTATTTGTTGACCCTGCAATTGATTTTGCAAATTATATCAAATCTGATTTAGAAAATAACAACCTTCTTAATGATGGTAAAGAAGGTCATTATGAAGAATTTTATGTAAGTTCAAATCCAAATAAATTTAGAGAATCTTCAAAAATGTTTTATAATTTGAAACAAGCTCCTAAGTTATTAACTTTCTAAGATTAAATTTAGTGCTTTTTCATATGTTTCAACTTCAATAATATTAGAACGTTTGAGAATATTATTTTTTGAAATATTCAATTCTGTGTTGTTTTCTTTTGTTGCATATACTGGAATATTTCGTTCTAAAGATTCAAATACTGGAGTTGAACCGAGGGAATTCCAAGGCATTACAAGGAAGTCTAAATCCGAAATGTTGATACCTTGATTGTTGTCAGTTGTGATTTTTGGAGCATTTGAAAGCCCAAGTAAAATACAAGGAAGGAAAGTTGGTGTAATGTATTCCGCAGATGCTTTTGGATTGACAATGTCTGGCTTAATTGAATAATCGACAAATGCAGGTGCATGAGCACAAGGTACTTTAAAATGTTTTGAAATATAGTGTGATAAAATCGCTTCTACTCCTCCAACAGGATCAACTCCCACTCCATCTGCATAATTTTCATTATCTTCATCCGAATCTTCAAATAAGCATACTATTGCAATTGCCTCGCATCCTTTTTCTAAAAGTTTTTTGCAGGCCCTTCCAAGTGTTTCGATATTTTTTACATCTCCTACCGAAACTCCACCTTCTGCTATGTAAAAATCGACCCCAACCTCTTCATCAGTGATTATGTATTCAGCAATATCTATTCCATAAATTGTTTTAACAGCATTTTGAGTGTTTATGTGAACGTTAAGAACATCTTGAGGAATAGCTTTATCGTAAATAATTCCGATTTTATTATTGTTGCTAGGAAGTAAATTGATTTCGCCTTTGAAAAAACTATCAAGTGTATATCCTTCAGTGTAGAGCATATTCTCAGTTATTCCAGAAAAACATGCCGCATTTACAACATTTGGATTAACAATTAGTTTTGTGTGTTTTGCAAATTCTCTTGCTTGACAGCTTGCATCTCCTGCATATCCTCCAATTGATGCTCCAATTCCAGTAGGGACAATAAATGCTCCTATTTTTTCATTTTTATATGTCATTTTAAATAATTCTCCAATCCGTGTAATATTGATTCTGCAATTTTATTTTGGTAGTTTTTGTCAATTAATTTTGCATTATCCTCTGGGTTTATGATATATCCAACTTCAACTAATATTGCTGGACAATTTGTATTTCTAACAACCGCAAAACTTTGAGCTTTTGCCCCATTGTTTTTAAATCCAGTTTCTTTTGCTAGGGCTTCAACAACGTCTTTTGCCAATTCTTTTGACTGTGGGTAAAAATAATATGTTTCAGAACCAGTACTTTTTAAATGAGCAGCTGAATCTGGTAGAGCGTTATTATGAATACTAATAAAAATTTGAGCATTATTTTTATTGGCAATCTCAACTCTATCATTTAAACCAACAAAAGAATCGTCCTCTCTTGTCATGATAACATTTGCCCCATTTGTTTCAAGCTTCTCTTTAAGAATTTTTGAAATTTCTAAATTTACATCTTTTTCATTATCATTAAGACACCCGATAGCTCCTAATTCTGTTCCTCCATGACCTGCATCAATAGCAATTTTTAATCCTTTAAGAGGGGTTGATTTATTTATATCTGGGAACTTTTTAACCTCTATAATCAATCTATTATCATCTGTGTAATAACTTTTGTAGCCAAATAACTTTCCAGAATTAGCGATGTGAAATTCATACTTATTATATGGATAATCCTTTACGTTATAAACTACTAAGTCAAGTCCATCACTTTCTGACAAAGTATAAGGAACTTTATCCGATAGTTTTATTTCATAAATCCTTTTTGTACTATCTTCGTGATAATCAAAATCTATAATCCTTTGTAGGTTTAAATCATTTGTATCTAATTTATTTGCATAATCCTTTGATAACCATGCAAAGTCGTCCCTAGAAAGTTGCACTTTGTAATAATTCCCGAACTCTCCAACAACTTTCATTTGAATATCTTTTTGCAAATGTTGTAATCTATTTAGCCCAAATTCATTTGGCATTGAACGAAGTGGAACATTGTCAGCATTTGTTTCAATTATTAACGGTTTTTCATAGCTTTGGTAAGTTGGTTCTTCTTTTATTGTGGTGTTGATGTTATTTCTTGTAATGTTGTATATTTGTGTGTCATTACCATTATCGATAACAAACTTATTCTCTCCATAATCAAGTTTTACAACATGCCAAAAACCACCAGATGAGTGTATGGAAACATTATCCCCATTTATTTTAAGTGCTTTATCTGGCTTTTCATTCCCGATAAAAAATGTTTCAGCAGAATTGATTACTACATTATTTGATTTTGGATAAACTATTTCTGCGGAATTTGCTGTCGTTGGCACTGCTACAACTGCTAATAAAAGAGCAGATATTAGTGATAAATTCATTCTTTTCATAATATAAATATACAATAATTAATGAAAAATTATAATTTCGTAAATTTATTTAATAATTATGATTTTTATCCTCCTATTATGCTAGAATTATAAAAGTAAGGGATAGTTAATATTTATGAAAAATGAGCTTGATAATATGCGTACTACTTCCAGAAGGAAGCATTGTAACGTTGTGACAGATGCAATGGGAGTTTTTTATGCCGTTGTAATTCTACTTTTGGTTATACATTTATTTATTGTTCAAATTTTTGATTTTCAAAAATATAGAGAACGTGGCAAAATGCAGCGTTCAAGTCATGATTTCGCTGTTAGAGGTGATATTTATGATAGACATGGTATTAAACTTGCAACAGATAGAATATATTATAATATTTACGCTAGACCTGTTGATTATACTGAAAAAGAAACCCCTGAAAAAATTGCAAAATTGTTTGCACCTATTTTAAAAATCTCTGAAAGTGAATTAAGAGCTAAGCTTACAAATAAAAAAATCCCTGTAATTGCAATAAAAAAAGACGTAGATAGAGATACTGCAAAGAAAATAACGAAAGTTATTAGTGAAAATAATTTTCGTTCTATATCGCTAGATAAGAAAAATACCAGGGAATATCCTCAAGGAGTTTTTGCTTCTCATGTTCTTGGTTTTTATAACTTTGATGCGGATGTTTCAAATGGCGTAGAACTTACTGCAAAAGATAAGCTAGAACATGTTGTTAGAGCAACTAGGTATCAAAGAACCCGAGATGGTAAAATTATCTATAATTTTTCAACTGATCCTGTTGTACCTACGATGAATCCCAAAGGACAAGATGTCTATTTAACAATTGATGCTGCAATCCAACACGTTTGCGAAAAAGAATTGCAAAAAATTATTCATGAAAAAGATGCTCTTCGTGGTGCAGTTATTGTAATGAATCCTAAAAATGGTGAAATTTTGGCTTATGCTGTTTACCCAACATATGACCCTAATAAATTCCAAAAAGCATCAAATACTCAGATAAAAAACTGGACCCTAACAGACGTTTATCCTCCAGGGTCAACATTTAAAACTATAACCGTTACAAGTGCTATGGAACTTGGGAAAATCAATGAGAATTCAATTATTGAGGACTCTGGACGAATGAAGTTTGGAGGATATACGATTGAAAATTATGACTACAAACAAAAAGGGGCTCCTGGGAAAATCAATTTAGTATATTTATTTGAACATTCCAGCAATATTGGTTCTGTAAACGTTGGATTTTTGATGACTCATAATGAGTTTTATACGATGCTCAAAAAATTTGGCTTTGGTGAAAAATCTGGAATTGATTTACCTGGTGAGTCATCAGGATTACTTGCTTCTCCAAGATTTTGGGATAGAGGTTTGCATATGACAATGTCTTATGGATATGGAACTTCTGTTTCAATTATGCAAATGGTTTCAGCTGTTTCTGCCTTGGCTAATGATGGTGTAAGAGTTACTCCGCACGTAATTAAATATTCTCCAGAAGAAGAGGCCGAAAAAATTAAGCATATTCCAACAATTTCTCCTGAAACTGCACATACAATTACAAAATTGTTAGCTGAAAGTGTTAACAATGGGAAATCTTGTATAAAAATGGATAAGTATAATGTTGCTGCGAAAACAGGAACCTCAAGAAAACCTTTAGAAAATGGTTCTGGATATTCTGGAGCTATGTACACTTCTACGATTGGTTATTTGCCTGCAAGTGACCCTAAAGTGTTGATATATGTTGTTGTTGATAGTGCTAAAAACGGCCCCGTTTGGGGAAATACAGTTGCTGGTCCTGTATTCCATGAAGTTGCAGAACAAACAGCAAGAATTTTAGATTTAAAACCTGACAAAGGTCAACCTAACAAAGTTAATTAAAAATAGGAGATATAAAATGAAATTAGATGAATTAATTGAATACCTAAAATACAGTGATTTAATAAATTTCAAGAATGTTGAAATTACTGGAATTTCGTATAATTCAAAAACAACTAAAAAAGGTGATATATTTGTTTGTTTAGTTGGTGAACACACAGATGGACACGAGTACGCTCAAATGGCTATTGATAATGGTGCGGCAGCTTTACTTGTGGAACACAAGGTTGAAGGTGTTAGTGTTCCTCAGGTTCAAGTTGATTCTACAAGACATAAAATTGCTGATATTGCAGATAGATTTTATTCTAGCCCATCTAAAGGGTTAAATTTGATTGGTGTTACAGGAACAAATGGCAAAACTACTGTTACACACTTAATTCAAAAAATCTTTGAAGAAAATAATCAGAAATGTGCTTTGATTGGAACGTTGGGCTACAAATTATCTTCAAACGGAGAATATAGAGATGCCAAACATACTACCCCGCAAGCTCCTGAATTACAAGCAACATTAAGAATGATTAAAGACGTTGAAAAAATTGATAATGTTGTTATGGAAGTTAGCTCTCACGCTTTAGATCAAAATAGAGTTGGAGGATGTAGATTTAATGGTGCAGTTTTAACAAACCTAACTCAAGATCATTTGGATTACCATATTACAATGGAAAATTATTTCAAGGCGAAAGCATTACTTTTTGAACGTTTATCTGAGGGTGATTTCGCTGTTGTTAATTTAGATGATGAATATGGCGAAAGATTTTTATCAGTTGTTCCTGAAGGTGTAAGAAAATTTACTTATGGTGTTAAGAATAATGCTGATTTTGTTGCAAAAGATATTCATTTTTCTTTAAATGGTGCTGAATTTATCCTTGTAACAAAAGATGGAGAATATCCTGTAAATCTACACATGAACGGAATGTTCAGTGTGTATAATGTCTTAGCGGCATTAACTGCTTCTGCAGCAATGGGAATTGATTTAAAAATTGCATTAAAAGCCCTTCAAAATGTACATGGTGTTGCAGGAAGATTTGAAGTCGTTAATAAAAAACCTTTAGTTATTGTTGATTATGCTCACACTCCAGACGGATTAGAAAATGTATTAAAATCAGCTAGAGAAATTACCCCATCTTGTGGTAAATTGATTTGCCTATTTGGATGTGGTGGTGATAGAGATGCAACAAAACGTCCTAAAATGGGAGCAATTGCTCAAAAACTAGCGGACAAAATTATTATAACAAGTGATAATCCTCGTTCAGAAGACCCTCAACAGATTATTACTGATATTATTGCTGGGTTGCAATCTGTTAATCCCGAAATAGTTACTGTTGAACCTGATAGGGGAGAAGCAATTGCATTATTAAAAACGATTGCTGACAACAATGATGTTGTTCTAATTGCAGGAAAAGGACACGAAGATTATCAAATTTTAAAAGACAAAACTATTCATTTTGATGATAGAGAACAAGCAAGAAAAGTATTCGCAGGAAGTGTAATATAATGAAAACCAAATTATTAGTTGAACAACATTTTCACGGGTGCTATGGTGTTGATTTTAACACAGCAACTGTCGATGAAATACTTGATGTTTCAGCTCAAATAATAAAAGAGGGAATTGGGTATATTTTCCCAACTCTTGTTACTGATACAATTGAAAACATAAATAAGCAGGTCGAAGTCATTAAACATGCGGCAAAACAGCAAACATCAGACATGGCAAAAATCTGTGGAGTTCATTTGGAAGGGATTTTTCTAAACCCTGACAAAAAAGGCATACATGATGCAAATTTGTTTTTGAATCCAACAGTTGAAAATTTGAAAAAAGTTGAAAATGACTTTATCAAAATTATTACACTCGCACCTGAGCTTGCTGAACCAGAAGCCTTCGAATATTTAAAAAATAAAGGTGTAAAAGTTCAAGCTGGACATTGCGTTGGAGGAAATTTGGATGGTTGTAATGCAACAACTCATACTTTTAACGGAATGAAAGGTGTTGTTCATAGAGGTAAATCAACAGCATTAAGTGCATTGATAAATGATAATATTTATACAGAAGTAATTGCTGATGGTGTTCATGTTTCTGATGATGCGTTAAATTTATTATTCAAGGTTAAGCCTATGAATAAAATACTTTTGGTATCAGATTGTTTATCTTGTACTCATAGTCAAATAAAAGAATTTGATTTTGCAGGCTCTAAGATATACTTTGATGGACACCAAGCAACATCAAAAGATGGTACAATCGCTGGTAGTACAAAATTATTACCAGATATTGTGAAAATATTAGCCAAGAAAGATTTATTTAATAAACAGTATGTAGCAAATTCTTATGATTACCATTCTCTTCCTGATAGAGGAGAAGTTGAATGGGACGAAGATTATAATATTGTAAAAGTTAGCTATTAACTTTTCAGAGGGTAAATAGAATGCGTAGTAATTGTATAAAAGAAGGTATTGCTAGAACTCCACATAGAGGTCTTTTAATGGCTACTGGAGTAAGTAAAAAGAATATGGATGTTCCATTTATTGGTATTGCAAGTTCTTTTACTGATTTAGTTCCTGGACATATTGGAATAAGGGATTTGGAAAGGCAAATCGAGAAGGGCATACATTCTGGAGGAGGACAGGCTTTTATTTTTGGGGTTCCTGCTGTTTGTGATGGAATTTCAATGGGGCATTCTGGTATGCGTTATTCATTACCCTCTAGAGATTTGATTGCTGATTGTGTTGAGACGATGGCAGAAGCTCATCAGCTTGATGGTTTAGTTCTTCTTTCAAATTGTGACAAAATTACCCCAGGAATGCTAATTGCAGCATTAAGGTTGAATATTCCAACTATTATTGTTACTGCTGGACCGATGTTAGATGGAGAAAGCCGTTGTGAAAAGTTAACAATGATTAAAGGTTCTTTTGAAGCTGTTGGAAAATTTAGAAGCGGTGTTATTGATAAAGATAGATTATTAGAACTCGAAGAAGAATCTTGTCCTTCTGCTGGCTCTTGCCAAGGCATGTACACTGCAAATACAATGGCTTGTCTTGCTGAAGTTATGGGGATGAGTTTACCTTTGTGTGGAACAGCGGCTGCTGTTTCTTCTAAAAAACGTAGAATTGCATTTGATAGTGGAATGCAAATAGTTGAGCTTGTAAAAAATGATGTTAAACCTCTTGATATTGTAGATAAAGACACTCTTAGAAATGCTATAATTTGTGATTTAGCTATGGGTGGTTCTACAAACTCTTTTTTGCATATTCTTGCACTTGCAAATGCTGGTGGCATTGATGTTACGCTTGATGATTTTGAAGAATTAAGTTACAAAATTCATCAAATTCTAAAATTAGATCCTGCAACAAGTTTTACAATGACAGATTTCCACAAAGCTGGTGGTGTTCCTGCTTTATTAAAAACATTGCAGGATGCAAATGTTGGTCTTGTTGATAAAAATACTGTAAGTGGATTAAAAATTTCAGAAATTACAAAGAATGCATATGTTAATACAGATTTAATTCATCCATACTCAGAACCATTTACAACAAAACCAGGGTTAGGAATTTTACATGGTAATATTGCTCCAGATGGATGTGTAACAAAAATTTCTGGTATTGATTCTTCGTGTTACGAATTCGAAGGAGTTGCAAAAACTTTCGACTCTGAAGAGTTGGCAATGAAAGCTTTAGAGGATGACAAAATTAAGGCTGGAGATATTATTATCATCCGTTATGAAGGTCCTAAGGGTGGCCCTGGAATGCGAGAAATGTTGGCTCCAACTTCTCTTCTTGTAGGTAAGGGTTTAGGTACAACTTGTGCCTTAATTACAGATGGCAGATTTTCTGGTGCTACAAGAGGTATTTGTATAGGTCATGTCTGCCCTGAGGCCGCAGAAGGAGGGACTATTGCTCTTATTGAGGATGGTGACAAAATTAGTATCGACATAAATAAACGTACGATGAATTTATTGGTTTCTGACGAAGAATTAAAAAAACGTAGAGAAAAATTAAAACCTTTTGAATTAAAATGTAATTCTGGTTATTTGGCAAAATATGCAAAAAATGTACAAGATGCTTCGCACGGAGCGATTGTTTAGTATTTTATAGATAGGAATGATTGAATGCAAACTAAAATATCACAAATAATTAATGATACAAATTTAAAACACATTGCGATTATTATGGATGGGAATAGACGTTGGGCTAAAGAGAAAAATTTGCCAACGGCTATGGGGCATAAAAAAGGTGTTGATGCACTCCGTAATACTTTGAGAGCTTGCGATGAGTTAGGAATTAAATACTTGACGGTTTATGCTTTTTCAACAGAAAATTGGAATAGAAAGCAAGAAGAAGTTGATTTTTTGATGAATCTTGTTGCTATTACTTTGACAAATGAGCTTGATGAAATGCACGAGGAGAATATTCAAATTCATTTTATCGGTGATTTAACTAGATTAAATTCTAATTTACAAAAGATATTAGCTAATGCTGTTGAAAAGACTAAAAATAACACGGGTGTAGTTCTTCAAATTGCGTTAAATTATGGATCTCGTGATGAGCTTGTTCATGCAGTGAAAAACATAATTGAAAAGAATGTTTTGCCAGAAAACGTTAACGAACAGTTAATTTCTGATAATTTATACACTGCTGGAATTCCAGATCCAGATATTTTAATTAGAACAGGTGGCGAACAGAGAATTTCTAATTATTTGCTATGGCAAATAGCTTATTCTGAAATTATAGTAAGAAAAGAATTTTGGCCAGAATTTGGAAGAGATTTGTTAATTGAATGTATAGAAGAATTTGGGAATAGACATAGACGTTATGGGAAATAATAAAATGAAAATAGTATTTGCAACAGGCAATATACACAAATTAAAAGAAATAAATGAAATTGCAAAAGGTTCTAATATAGAATTTATTCTTCCCCCTGCTGGTTTTGCTCCAATTGAAACAGGTAAAACGTTTGAAGAAAATTCTTTGATTAAGGCAAGAGAAGCCGCAAAATTATCTAATAGTATTTCTCTTGCAGATGATTCTGGGCTTTGTGTTGAAGCTTTAAATGGGGAGCCTGGGATTTATTCTGCGAGATATGCTGAAACCCCTCAAGCTAGAATTGATAAACTTTTAAATAATCTAGCCGATGAGGGTAATAGAAAGGCAAAATTTGTTTGTGCTATGACTCTTGTAGATGAATTTGGTAACATTCTTGATTCTGAAATTGGAGAGTGTCATGGTAAAATTGCTTTAACACAATCTGGTACTAATGGGTTTGGTTATGATCCAGTATTCTTAGTTGATGGTTATGATATAACAATGGCAGAAATGTCAGAGGAACAAAAGAATACAATTTCACATCGAAGCAATTCTCTTCGCAAGATTTTAGAATTCATCAAATCTAATATGTAAAAATGAAATAGGTACAGAGTTAAATATGAAGAAAAAAATACTGTTTATTATAATAATAGTTTTAGTGTTAATTAGTATCCGATTTGCAGTATCAATATTTTCATCTTATATGAAGCAAAAAGCTCGTTCAAATTATGTTCCTCCTCTTGTTTCTGTTGAAGAAGTTAAACAAGAAAATGTAATTCAATCTTTTGAGGCTCCTGGACGTGTTGTTTCTAAATATCAAGTAAGTATTATGGCTAGAGTTTCTGGTTATCTCCAAAAAAGTTATTTTAAAGAAGGCGACTATGTTAAAGCAGGAGAAACCCTATTTCTCATTGAACCAGATGAGTATAAAAATGCGACAAATTCTGCTGGTGCAAATATTCAAAATATTAAAGCTCAGTTAGATTTTGCAAATAAACAACTTGCAAGAGCGGAAGAGCTTGTAAAACAGGATTATATTTCAAAAGCAAAATATGATGAAATCTTAGCGAATAGAAATTCTTTAAAGGCTCAATATTCAGCAGCAGAGTTGAATTATAAAGATAATAAAAGGAATTTGAATTACACAACTGTTAAAGCTCCTGTTGATGGACGTATTGGATTTATTGATGTAACTGTTGGAAACTATGTTACCCCTTCTTCTGGCTCTTTAACAACGATAAATAGTACAAATCCTATTTATGTTACTTTCCCACTCTCTTCAGAAGATTATTCTGCTATTTCATCCTTAGATAAAAATGTAAATACCAAAAGAAAAGTTGAATTGTATTTTTCAAATGGGGTAAAGTATAATTATTTAGGTGTCCAAGATTTCTTTGATAATAAGGTTGATCAAACAACAGGAACAGTTACAATGAGGGCAACTTTTCAAAATCCAACGAATAAACTTTTACACGGAGAATTCGTAACTGTTAAAATTTTTGCAAATTCTCCTATAAGTGTTCCTATTGTACCAATAACCGCTGTTCAAGAAAACCAAGAAGGAAAATATGTATATAAATTAGATTCAAAGAATTTACCTCAACTTACTTATATAAAAGTTCAGGGGCAAACTGGCTCAAATTGGATTGTCAAAGACGGATTAAATAAAGGGGATAAAATTATAACCGAAGGTTTATTAAAAGTAACACCAGGGGCAGAAGTAAAGATAATGCCCCAAAATTTGCATTCTAAAAAAAATAACTAGAAAAACACTCTCTCAGAAAAAATAAATAAGGATTTAAAATGTCAGAAAATCTTAAAGGCAATTTATTTATAAATCGCCCTAAACTTGCGATTGTCATTTCTTTTGCAATACTTCTTGCAGGATTATTATTACTTAATACTTTACCACTAGAGGAATATCCATCGATTACGCCGCCCCAAGTTGTTGTAACCGCAACATATACTGGAGCAAGTTCGGATGTTATTGAATCAACTGTTGCAGCTCCAATTGAAGCACAACTAAATGGGGTAGAAAATATGATTTATATGTCCTCAACTTCTCAAAGTGGGACATATAAATTAACGCTATTTTTTGAAGTCGGTTCAAATTCAGATATGGCAGTTGTAAATGTTCAAAATCAATTGCAATTAGTTACCCCAAGGTTACCCGAAGAAGTTAAACGCTACGGATTATCAGTGAAAAAATCAACTGGCGGTCCTGGATTATTACTAATTTCTGTAAATTCGCCAAATAACACATATGATAATTTGTTTATAGCAAATTATTCAGATATTTTTATTAAAGATGAATTAGCAAGAATAAAAGGAGTTGGTCAAGTTTCTGTTTTTGGGGCTTCAAATTATTCAATGAGAATTTGGTTAAATGCAGATAAAATGGCTAATTACAAACTTTCTCCCAATGATATTACATCCGCAATTCAATCCCAAAACATTCAAACTCCTGCGGGAGATTTGGGAGTTGAACCAATGAAAAACAAACAAATGATTAAGCTCACAATGCGAACGAAAGGGCGGTTAGATGAGGTAAAAGATTTTGAAAATATTATTATAAAAGCCCTTCCTAATGGTTCAAATATAAAGTTGAAAGATGTTGCAAGAATTGAACTTGGGGCAGAAAGTTACTCAAATTATTCAAGAATTAGTGGAAAAAACGCTTCAATTATTACGGTGAGCCAACTTCCAGAAGCGAATGCTATCGACTTGTCAAATAAAATTCAAGAAAAAATGAAAGAATTAAGTAAATCCTTTCCAAAAGATATTGAATATAAAATTCAAAGAGATGAAACAGAATTTGTAAGAGAGTCAATTAACGAAGTAATTTATGCTGTCCTTTTAGCAATTTTACTTGTATCAGCCGTAACATATTTGTTCCTTGGGTCAGCAAGAGCTGCGTTTATTCCTTTTTGTGCAATTCCTGTATCATTGATTGGTGTATTTATTTTTATGAAATTTTTTAATTTCTCTATAAATTTACTAATTTTATTTGGTCTTGTTTTATCGGTTGGACTTGTTGTAGATGATGCAATTGTTGTTCTTGAAAACACTCAAAGACATATTCAGGAAGGCAAAACGCCTAAAAATGCAACACAAATTACAATGCAAGAAGTTTTTGGTGCTGTACTCGCAACATCACTAGTTTTAATGGCTGTTTTTGTACCAGTATCTTTTATTGGAGGCATTACGGGACGAATGTTTAGACAATTTGCATTATGTATAGCGTCTTCTATTGGGCTTTCTACTCTTGTTGCTTTGACATTATCTCCCGCATTATGTGCTGCTATACTAAAATCAGATCAAGAAAAAGCTGATTTTAAATTTCTAAATACATTCAATAATTGGTTTGATAATTTAAGAGATAAATATGTTAAAAATACAGAGATTTTTATAAATAGTCCAATTTTAACTCTCATTAGTTTAGTGTCAATAATTATTATAACTTTGGGATTATTTTATATAATTCCAAAGGGATTTCTCCCAACGGAGGATAGAGGGGCTGTCTTTACTCAAATTCAGCTTCCAGATGGTTCAACTGCTACAAGAACAGATGAAATTGCAAAAGATGTAGAAGAAAAATTGTTGAAAATCCCAGGAATAAGAGATACCCTAACTCTTGTTGGATTGAATGGTGAAAATACGGCGTTTATTGTTTCCAATTTTAAACCTTGGTCAAAACGTCATGGGAAATCAGAATCCTTAAATGGAATCATAATGAATATTAATAAAACACTTGCCAATTATCCAAGTGCAACTATTGCAACCTTTTCACCTCCTGCAATTTCAGGTCTTGGAATGTTTGGAGGCTTTGAATACCAATTATTAGATAAGGGGAATAGAACGTCCTCTCAAATATATGAGGAAGCTCTAAAACTGATTAATAATGCAAAACAAAATCCAAATTTTGCAACAATTTATACTTCTTATAGTGCAAATTTACCACAACTATTGATTGATGTAGATATTGATAAGGCTTTGGCTCAAGGCGTTAGCATTCCAGAGGTTTATGATGCTATAAGTTCATATTATGCAAAGTCTTATGTAAATGATTTCAATAAATATGGCAGAGTGTACAGGGTTTATCTCCAAGCAGATTCAGAATACAGAGAAAAACTCAGTGATTTGCGAAAAGTTTTTATTAAAAATAAAAATGGTCAAATGGTTCCGCTAACATCTGTAATTACAACAAAAAACATTGTTGGTCCATATATGAGAACGAGGTTTAATATGTATCCTTCAATTACTATAAATGGAAGTGCCAGAGGAAACATAAGTTCTGGTAAAGCAATCAACACGATGGAAGAAATTTCTAATAAAATATTACCATCTGATATGGGATATGCTTGGTCAGGGACATCATTGCAAGAAAAAGAATCTAGTGGTCAAATTGGACCAATAATAGTTATGTCATTGGTTTTTGTATATTTATTTCTTGTCGGATTATATGAAAGCTGGGTTCTTCCTATTACGGTTCTTCTTATTACACCAATTGCCCTTGGTGGCGCTTTATTCTTTCAGTATGTTTTTGGGTTTGCTCTTGATATTTATTCTCAGATTGGACTTGTCATGCTCCTTGGGCTAAGTACAAAACAGGCTATTCTAATTATTGAATTTGCAAAAGATGCAACTGAAAAAGGTGAAACCTTAATAAATTCAGCTATACAAGCGGCTAAACTAAGATTTAGAGCGGTAATGATGACAAATATTGCTTTTATCCTTGGACTACTACCTCTTGTTTTTGCATCTGGAGCGGGTGCAGCTTCAAGACATTCTGTTGGAATAACGGTTTTAGGGGGAATGGTTGCAGTTGCGTTCATTGGGACATTTTTAGTTCCAGCGTATTATGTAATTATTGAAAATTCAAAACATAAAATCTACGAATATATTAAAAAGAAATGGGGATTAAAATGAAATATTCAATAGCAATACTTTTGATTATATTGTGTCCATTGGCTTCTTATTCTTTAGATTTAGGCAATAATATAAATTTAACAGAATATCCTACCCCTGAAATGGTCATGCCTGTTGAGAAAATTGATTCTAATACAATTATATCAGGGTCAATAGAGAAAAATATTGAGATAAATTTAAATAATTGTATTTGGATTGCACTTGGGAATAATCCTCAAATAAGTGCAGCATTTCAAGATATACTAGCATCAGATGAGAGAATTAAGCAAGTCTGGTCAAATTTTTTCCCTTCTTTTTCATGGCAAACAAGTTATACTCATTTGAAACAACTTCAATTATCAGATGCATTGGATAAAAATTTGCAATTTAACTATTATTTAGCTGGACAAGTTACCTTACAGCAAATGTTATACGATTTTGGAGTAACACAAAATCAAGCAACAATTCGAAGAATGAGTTATCAAGCATATAAGAAAACTTTTGAAGCTGTTGTAAATGATGTTATTTTCCAAACAAAAGATGCTTATTTCAATTTGTTATACGCTTATGAAAATCAAAGAGTCGCATTAGATAACGTAAAAAAATATCAAATGTTTTACAATCAGGCTAAGGCTTTTTATAAATCTGGAATGAATCCGAAAGTTGATGTAACTATTGCGGAAACTAATCTAAGTAATGCGAAATTAAAACAAATTCAAGCAAATAGTGCTGTTAGCCTTGCAATTGCTAAGTTGAATAATATTATGGGTGTTCCATATATTGAGAAATATTCTGTAATTGATAAACTAGAATATAAACCAGTCATATTGAGCTTTGAAGAGCTTATAGATGTTGCAAGAGATTCAAGGCCAGAATTAAAACTTGCAGAACTTAAAGTTGAACAAGCAAATCAGACAGTAAAACTTGCTAAAAAATCATTTTATCCAACAATCTCTTTTGAAACTCAATATCAAAAAGGTGGTAAATCATGGTGGTCCAATGATGGTTATAATATCGGAGGCTACTTAATCTTCCCGACAATAAATTTAATGCTTATATCTAGCGAAATCAAAGAAGCAAAATATCTATATGATAAAGAATTAGCAAATGCTAAAAACACCCAAAATACAATATACTTAGAAATCCAAAATGCTTATTTAAAATTAGAAGAATTGCGAAATCAAATACCATATACAATCATTCAAGTAAAGCAAGCAAAAGAAAATTATGAATTGTCGTTTGGACGATATAAAGTTGGAGAAGGATCTCCAACAGAATTAAAAGATGCTGAAAATACCTATGAACAAGCACAACTTGCTTATTATAACGCTCTATATCGCTATAACTCAGCAGTTGCAGAGTTAGAAAAATCGGTTGGGAAAAACCTTAATCAGGAGCAAGACTGTTTAAAGTTTAAGAACTAGTTTACAAAAGTTAATATTATCTTTCAAAAAAGTCAATTTTTTCTCAAGTATTTACTTTATATATATGTAAGATATAAATTAAAGAGAAGAGAGAAAAAGAAAATGGTATCAACATCAGGACAAGCTTTTGGAACAATGGTTAAGCCTTCAAGAAAATCAAGAGTTGCAAAAGAATTTAAATATTTAGAAAACCACGATAAAAGAATGAGATTTAACAACTCTCAAGATCCAATCTATTATGTTTTTGATTGTATCGAAAATAGACCAATTCCAGTATTGGCAAAAGAGTTTGTAAAAGATTCTTTCTTCGAAGCTATAAATTTTGTATCAAAAGTTGTTGGATAATCAATAGGAATAAAGAGAAAAGAAATATTAGGAATAAGGATAGGAAACATAAAATAAGCACTCAATGAATGAGTGCTTTTTATTTTATTAAAATAGAATTGTTTGAGGGTAAACCTCTTCAACATATGTTGTCCAGTCCTTTACAGGGAAAAATCCAATAGAAAATTCTGCCGTATTTTCTCCTAATTGTTGAGCTTCTGGAACATCAAGAGGTGGGCCAGCAGGAGTTGTTCTTGCTGGATTTTTCGGATTTGAAATTATCCCAATACTTCTCAACAAAGTAACAGCTAATGTATTTTTTGATACTTCGTATTCTGTTAATCCATGTGTAATTACCCCCAGCCCACTTGCCCAAACAAATCTTTGCATAGGTGCTGTATTAGTCCAAGCTTCTTGACCTTTTTCTTGTGGAAGATTTTCTCTTAAATTATAGTTTGAATCAAACTTTCTTTTTACGAGTAAATTCATATCTTCAGAATAAGTTTCAGTTACTTTTTTCGGAAGATTAAATCTGACTTGCCAAAGCCTATTAGTCAAAAGATTAGGATATTTAATTTTGAAATTAAGTAATTTGGATTTCTTATTTACGAATACATCAACATTGAAAAATGACGTTGTAATACGTATTCCGCATCTTAATGGCCCATCCATAATCATTTTGACTGATTTTATCTTCGCAACTTCACCAGAATCTTTAATATCTGGAGCATAATTATATGCATCGCCAAGATCTTTATAACGAACAAATTCAATTAAGTTTTTGTAACAAGTTGCTTTATCAAAGATGTTTATTTGACCATCAACAACTTCAATTCTTATATTTCTGTTAAATACCTCAAAATTATCAACAAACACATCCTTTGTAGTTTTGTTGTCAGAATTAAATTCTTTTAATAATGTATATAAAGTTGTATAATCCTCTGTTACAGGGATTTTTGATGTGTCATATAAAAGTTTTGTCGGAAAACCTCTACGTTGAGAAATAACCTGAGTTCCTTCCTCTATATAATCTCTTTCAATTTCTAAAAGCTTGTATTTATCAGGGTATTTAAAGCTCATAGACAAATTGTCTGGTTGTGGTGTACGAATTTCCTCAATGATGGTATTTGCAATCTGAAGAATTTTGTTATATCTCGTTATATTCTCAGAATGTACCGAATCTAAAGAACAACCACAAATACTATCGTGAGCTTGATTTTGAAGTAGTAATTTATATGCGTATTCAATTGAATTTGCATATAAATTACCAAAATTCATCTGTAATTTATTTGCTAAATCAAGTTTATATGAACATTCAGTGTTCATTTGTTTTAATTTAGTTCTAGCAGAATACGCTCCTTGCAAAATAAAGGTTTGAGAATTATCTCGAAGTTCTTCATTATATTTAACCTTAAATTTAACTTTCTCAAAATAGTCAAATGGTGAACCTAAAATAATTTCATAATCATCTAAATATTGATTAACTAGATTAATTTGAGATGCAATATCCTCTGGTACACCTAAATGATCTGCCCCAATAGGAAGAAGCAAGGTGTCTCCAGATTTTTCAGCAATCATATCAAGATTCTTTTTAATAAATTTGGCTTTATCCTCTATAAATTTGTCAGAAGAAAAAATATCGTTAAAATAACCTCTAACAAGGTTAACAGTGTTTACCCCATTAAAAATAAATTCAGATGGTAAATTCTCTGGACATCCACGCCAAACAATAGCTTTATCAATACCATAATCTTTTAAAATTACAGGAATATTTTTGCTATGACCAAATGTATCCGCAAAATAACCGATAAAATCTTCACAGCCGAAATCTTTTGCAATTTTTAAACCTATGTCTAGGTTTTTCATAAAACAAATCCCGTCAGTTAAAAATTCATCAACTAAGCAATAAAATGGTCCAATAAAAAGTTTTTTATTGGCAACTAAATCTCTAACTAACTGCTCATTTTCTGGACGCATTTCAAGGTAATCAAGAAGTGCAGACACTTGTCCATCAAAATAAAAAGATGGAATTTTTTCCTCTAGAAGCATATTCAAGACATTATCAAAGACTCTCAATAGTCTTAATCTAAACACTTCAAACTCTCTATACCATTCTCTATCCCAATGAGTATGAATATATGCAATTACTTGTTTTTTCTCTTTATTATTATTTTTATCAAATCCAAACATAACTAGATATTAACACCATTTAATCAAGTTGGCTAATTGTTAAGATTCTCTGATTCGGTAATTAAATTTTCAATAACATTTTCTACCATATTGAATATGAGAGGTGAAAATGAAAAATTTATTTTTAATTTGTCTTTTAATTTGTTCTATATACTTGGGTTTTCAATCAGTTGAGGCTTATACAATTAAACAAGTTCAAAATTCAAACTATGGTTATAATAATACCAATATTTATGATAATGATTTATCAAGAATAGAAAAATATCTATTTAGACAAACTTTTAGACAAGAGAAAAATTCTTCACGTTTGAATAGAATTGAACGAGAAATTTTTAATCAAAATTATCCTTCAATGACAATTAGTCAGAGAATGAATAATGCTTTAGCAAATTATAGAGGAAATGACTATGATAATGGTTATTATTCATCTTCAAACTCGTATTACCCTCAAACCTCTATCAAAAATCGTCTTATGAATAATTTAATAGGGCAACCAACAGGGATGACACCATCCATACTAAGTTCTCCATATATAAACAAGTTTGGACCATCATACAACAGAGGTTTTTATGGCTCTAATGGTTGGGGATATCAAAATGTGTATCGCCCAACAATGACTGGGGTAGGAGTTCATATTTTAGATTAAGCTAATGTAAAAATTATATTAAGGGAATAAAAAACTTTTATATTAATGATACCATATGTAATGTAGTTATTTTAAGGAGAGAATACAATATGTGTGGTATTGTTGGATATATTGGGAATAAACCAGCTGTTGATATTTTATTAGACGGCTTAGAACAATTAGAATATAGAGGTTACGATTCATCTGGTATTGCTGTAAAATGTCCAGAAGAAATTAAAGTTTATAAAGCAGAAGGAAAACTTAAAAATCTTAGAGAAGAACTAGCTCCTCATGCTTACGAAATTTCAAAATCTACTTTAGGTATTGGGCATATCAGATGGGCTACTCACGGAGCTCCAACAGTTGTTAATGCCCATCCGCATACTTGTGGTTGTGGAAAATTAGTAGTAGTTCACAATGGTATTATTGAAAATTATAAAGAACTTAAAGCTGAGTTGGAAGCTAAAGGCTGTAAGTTCAGATCTCAAACAGATACAGAAACTGTTGCTCACTTAGTTGCTCTAATTTACGGGGAAGTAAAAGATTTAACTAAGGCTGTTCAAATGGCAACAAAGAGATTAGAAGGGGCATATGCTCTTTGCATTATGCATAATGATGAACCTAACAAACTTGTTGCAACAAAAAGAAATGCCCCATTAGTTGTAGGAGTTGGAGAAAACGAATACTACGTTGCTTCAGATGTTCCTGCAATCATTAAACATACAAATAAAGCAATTTATATCAAAGATAATCAAGTTGTAACATTGACTCCTAATTCATTGAAATTAGAAGATGAATTTGGAGGAGAAATTATTCCTAAAGTTGAAGTTTTACCTTGGGAACCAGTTGCTCTTAGCAAAATGGGATTCAAACACTTCATGCTAAAAGAAATTCACGAACAACCTGATGTAATTAGAAATATCCTTATTGGAAAACTTCATACTTCTGATTCTCCAATTGTTCTTGATGAAGTAAAATTAACTAAGGAACACTTGAGAAAATTAAATAGAATCCAAGTTATCGCTTGTGGAACATCACTTCATGCTGCAATGGTTGGGAAATATATTATTGAAAGTTTTTGTGGTATTCCTGTTGATGTTGAAGCGTCAAGTGAGTATATTTACAGAAAAACCGTTACAGATGAACATACTTTGGTTATTGGTGTTTCTCAATCAGGTGAAACAGCTGATACTTTGACAGCAATTAAACAAGCAAAATCAAAGGGTTCACACGTTTTAATTATTACAAATAGACCAGATAGTACAATGGCAAGAGAAGCTGACAGTTTAATTCCTGTAAGTGCGGGTATTGAAGTATCTGTTGCAGCAACAAAATCTTATATTGCACAATTAACATCATTCTATTTATTAGCTTTATATATGGCAGAAATTAAAGAATCAATGCCTACAAAAGAATTAAATGATATCAAAGCCGAAATGCTTGTTCTTCCTCAAAAAATTGAACAAATTTTAGCTCACAAAGAAGGAATTCAAGCTTGTGCAAGAAAATATGCAAACACTAGAGATTTCATCTATATTGCAAGAGGAATAAATTATCCAACGGCTCTTGAAGGTGCATTAAAGTTAAAAGAAATTAGTTATATCAATGCAACAGGTTATCCAGCAGGAGAACTTAAACATGGACCAATTGCAATGTTAGATGAAACAATGCCTGTATTATCAATATTAATGCAAGGTTCAGTATTTGAAAAATTGTTATCAAATAGTGAAGAAGCGAAAGCTAGAAATGCGAGAATGGTTGCTCTTACAAATTCGTCTGATCCAAAACTAGACGATTTGTTTGATTGCATAATTAAAGTTCCAGAAGTTCATGAATTTTTATCACCTATCATCGCAACAATTCCATTACAACTGATAGCTTATTATATTGCAGAATTTTTAGGAAAAGATGTTGACCAACCTAGAAACTTGGCAAAATCAGTAACGGTTGAATAAAATGACAAAAATTTTATCTGAAATAACATATATTGATAAAAAAGAACATTTATCAACTGATTATATTGAACAAAACCTAAGAGCGAAGTATGGAGAGCTAATTAGGTGGGCAATTGTTGATACTCAAGCGGATAAGCTTAAAATTTGTTTAACATATGAAAAAAGCGGGAGTTAATTTCCCGCTTTTATATTTTAATTTGTTTTAATTCTTAAACAACGATTGAACCAGTCATTTTTTCAATTTTTGCATTATCAACGTATTTTTGTTCAATTCTACCTTCGTTATATGCATGTTTTGTAACTAAATTAGCTAAAACACCAAGTGTACCTAAAGCAACAGCAGCAATTGTACCAAATTTGCCATATTTAGCAGCTTTACCAGCAATTGTAGTACCATGTTTTCCTAATGCGGCTCCAAAATTAGCTACAAATTTAGTTTTAAATTTACCTAAAGCCTTTCCTAAACCAGCAACCATATCACCTGCCGTTTTCATTGCTTTAATACCAATTTTAGGCTTTTTATAAACTAAACAACCTGCACCAATACCAGCAGCGGCAACTGTTGAACCTAACAAAGCGTATTTTAAATCATTTTTAAAATGAGAAGCTGCACATTTTGTCTTATTAACCATTGAACCTTTATCATCTTTTCTTAGAGAATGATGATACACTTGTTGAGCAACTGAAATAGCCATACTAGACCGCCTTTCTACCGTAATAAATTTTCCTACACGTATATATAAAGTTTTTTATTGAGGTAAAATTTACATCTTTTTCTAATGAAAAATTGTAATCGTATAATAACAAGGCTTTAAAGGCTTTACATATCTTAATATTCCCCAATTTCAATAGCATTTACGGGACAACTAAGAGCAGAATCAATGCATAAATCTTCTGTTTTTTCTATATTATCTGGATTAACAATAGCTTTGTCACTGATAATATCAAAAACTTCTGGATTTATGATGGCACAAGCTCCACAGCCAACACAACTATCTAAAATTCGTACATTCATAATAAAATATCCTCCATATTGTTCAATGACATTATGAAGGATATTTTGTATTTATTTATTAGTAAATTTTCTAATTATTGATACTAATCTTCATTAGAAATAATTTGAGCACCATTTTGTTCAACATTCATAGTTTTAATATCACATTTGATATTTTGTTCAGCCCAAGTATCTTTAACAATGTTTTTAATTTTATCTAAATCTCCACCTTTTTGAGAAATAACAAGTATTGATGAACCAGCACCACTGATTACACATCCTAAAACATTCTCAATATGACGAAGGTTTTCGATAATTTTATCCAAACCTTGCATCAACTTCATTCTATAAGGTTGGTGTAATCTATCATGCAACGCTAATTTCATCAGTTCTGCATCTTTTGTATGAACAGCTTGAACAAACATTGCAAGTCTTTGAGCATTGAAAATTGCATCTTTCATTGGAACTTCCTTAGGAAGCACTGATCTCGCAATATCAGTAGATAATTCAAAATCAGGAGTACAAACCGTAATTGCCCATTCAGATGGCCATTCTAACTTTCTATATAAAACAGTTCCATCTTCCTCTTGAGATGAGATTACCAATCCACCAACAATTGCAGGTGTAATATTATCAGGATGACCTTCTATTTCGCAAGCAATTGACAATAGTGCAACTTCGTCCGCGGGTCTGCCAAGAAGTTCATTTGCAGCAATTAAAGCACCTACAGCAACAGATGCACTACTACCTAAACCTCTTGCAACTGGAATATTTGAATGAATATTTATCTTTAATTCGCTTGGAGATTGTCCAATTGAATTGTATAGCAATTCAACAGCTTTATAGACTAAACTATTTTCGTCTAAAGGTATATGTTCCAACGATAACTCATCAATTGCTGGGCTTTCAGGAATTACATTAATTTCAACTCCAGTACCAGGTAAAACTGTTTCCTCAATAGTAATAGTATTATATAGAGGTAAAGCCATACCTAAACAGTCAAACCCAGGACCTAAATTGGCAGAAGTCGCTGGAACTTTTACACTAATTTTCATAATCTTAATCTACCTTCACCTTTCACTATTATTATAGCAAAAACAGCCTAAAATAGTAGTTTTATAAGATTTATAAAGAATTTGTAACATTCACAAAATAGCCGTATAATTAGACTATGTACGAGTTTCATCCATATTTTACGAATGATGGGTCCGTAGGTTTGTATAGTACGGATTTTAATGATATATACCACAGTGCAACTGGGGCATTAACAGAAGCTTATGAGAAATTTATTTATCCTGTGGATTTTAATAATATTTTGCAGAAAGATAAAATTAAAGTTTTAGATATTTGCTACGGAATTGGTTATAACTCAAAAAGTTTTTTAAATTTTATTTTTGAAAATTATTGTCAGAAAAAATTTTCGAAAAAATATTCTCTTACAAAACACTATATCGATAAGATACATACTAATAATATTTTACAAACATTATTGGATAATTTCATTTATAAGAATAATATATGTAACGAACAGGTATATACTGATAATATTTTTGATAAAATTTCTATTACTGCTATCGATAATGATAAAATTTTATCTTATATTTCTCCTTTTATAAAAACTGGAGTGAAAAATTTTAAAAATGTAAATATTGATTTTAAATATAATGCAATTGATAAGTTTATAAATAACAAAGATAAAATTTCTCATCCCAAAATTAATGAACTAATAAATTATTTGATATTTGAAAAAATCAGAGAAAATTCAAATGATTTTACTCAAAATGAAGAGTTAAATCAGCTTATCAATAATCCGACTTTTTATCAATATTTTGATTCAAATATTAAGGGTATTTACAAAAGTTACCGATATAAACCGTATAAGAATAACCCCATAAGGAGTTATCTAGCCAATTTACATAATATATATTATAGGTATCTTTCTAAACGCTATAAAAAGAGGTTAAAAATGTATCAGTTGCAGGATATTAATTTTAGGCTAAAAAATGATGATGCTAGAAAAGTTCTCTTAGAAGATTATAATTTATATAATTTGATATTTTTGGATGCTTTTACGCCTTCAAAATGTCCTTGTTTGTGGTCATATGAATTTTTCAAACTTTTAAATGAACATTTGGAAGGGGATGGATTAATTTTAACGTATTCAACATCAGCATCAATTCGAGCAGCTATGGTTGAGGCGGGTTTTGAAATTGGTAATATTTATAATGAGCGTTTAAACAAATTTACAGGAACTGTCGCTGCAAAAAATAAGAACCAAATAAAATATCCCCTCTCAGAATACGATTTAGGACTATTAAAAACTAAAGCGGGTATATTTTATCGTGACGAGAATTTAAACAGTCTTAATGAGGCTATAAATGAAGCTCGAAAAATCGAAGTTGAAAATAGTAATCGAATTTCTAGTTCTCATTACAAAAAGTACTTTAACCAAAACCATTAAGATTATTAGTATATAGCTAGTCGATATACTAGCTATAATTATTTTACTTTTCAATTTTTTTTAAAGAAATTTCATAACCTAAAAGATTTGCGAAAAATTCGACATCATTAAAATCTAGTGAACCTTTTCGCATTTTATGTGAGAGTCCATCCATAGTATATTTTTTGTCGCTATTTTCTGTCGCTAATTTTGCAAGCTGTGTTAGAGTCATACATTCTTTAGCTAATAATATTTTCACGAACTCTCGTACTGACATAAAGCCTCCCAAAATAGATTTATATGTCTAATTATTGTTTATATTGACATGTTTCGGCAAATGCTTTATCATAATAGAGTTATATATCTATAAACCATGTTATCATTCAATAATTACTTAACAATTGACTAAGGGGAGAATAAATGAAAAAAGCTTTTACACTTGCGGAGGTCCTGATTACACTAGGAATAATAGGAGTTATATCGACAATAACAATTCCCTCGTTACTCACAAAAGTACGATATGTAAGAGATTCAGCGATTTTAAAAGAAGATTTTTCAATTTTAAAACAAATGATGCTATCTGCAAATGATGATGATGCAATGGCATCAATTGTAATCGGTAACAATATGGATGAAATGAAAAATTGGTTTAATACATATTTCTTGCCATATATAAAAGTTGCCAAAGTTTGTTATGGAACTAAGGGTTGCTTCCCAAACAAAGTAAAAAACTCCAATGGGTCGATATTATATTCTTCAGGTCAATGTGGGGCAGCTACAATTTCATTTGCCCTAAATAATGGTAGCTATATTTGTATGGATGATTACGGAACTTCCCATTATGGTGTTTACTTTGGTGGAATATCGATTACTTTATTGGTTGATGTAAATGGAGATAAAGAACCGAACCAATTAGGAAAAGATATATTCGCCATGGTGTTTAAAGATAATCAACTTGTACCAGGGGGTTATGATATGACAGATGAACAAATTGATAAAAATTGTTCTGAAAGCTGTACAGGAAATGAATGCGGTTCATATTGCATGCAAAAAGTTGTAAAAAATGGTTATAAACTACCAGTTTACGGTAAATAAATATTAATTTCTTTCATTTAAAGGCAAATACAAATATAATGTATTATTATGAATAAATTTTATGATGTAATAATTATTGGTGGAGGTACTGCTGGCTGTGCAACAGCTTATATTGCTGGAAAATTAGGGCTAAAAGTTCTTCTTATAGAAAAAGGAATTCACTTAGGTGGTACAATGACATCTGGTTTGGTCGTTCCAGTTATGAAGTCAGGAAATCATCAAATAAACACTGATTTTTATAATATTTTAGTTGAAGAGATGCACAAGGTTGGCGGACAAATCACTTACCAAGATAATTCTGGTTGGTTTAACCCAGAACTAATGAAAATAGTCCTTGATAAGATGATGAAAGATGTTTCAGTTGACGTTAGGTATAATGCAGAAGTAAAAGATGTTAAAACTGAAGGCAAGTATGTCTTATCGTTAGAAACAAATAAAGAAATATTATCTGTATATAACGAAGAGGTAGATACAGATAATAATAGTATTGAAAGATATAAACCGTTATCAGTATATATCGAAGCGAAGTACTTTGTAGATGCAACTGGGAATTGCGATTTTTCAAATAATATTAATTGCAAATTTTTAGAAATGAAATCTGAATATCAACCAATGAGCTTACGTTTTTTAATGAGCGGAATTGACATAGAAAAATTTGGAAAGTGGCTTCTAGAAAAGGATACAGATAGAAATGTAACAACTGTTGAAAATATTGACGGAGTAACACATTTATCTACGGCATACACTTGGGATACTGATAAACAGTGGGCTTTAGCACCATTTTTTGATAAAGCCGTAAAAGAAGGACTCCTAAAAGACTCTGATAGAAACTATTTTCAAGTATTCACAGTTGCTGGAATGCCTACTACGCTTGCGTTTAACTGTCCTAGAATACCTGAAAACTTAAATCCAAATCTCGTTAAAGACACTTCAAAAGCCTTAATTGAAGGCAGAGAGGCTATTTATAGACTATCTTTGTTTTGTAAAAAATATTTTCCAGGATTTGAAAATGCCTACATATCGAATATTGCAGACTTTCTTGGGGTAAGGGTTTCAAACAGACTAAAAGGCAAATATGTCTATACAATTGATGATTTAAAATCTGGAAAAAAGTTCGAGCATCCTGCACTAATCTCAAATTATCCTGTTGATGTTCATAACAAATCTAAAAACACATCAACACTTGAAAAAACAGGGGAATATCAGCTTCCAATTGAAAGTTTAATGAGTTATGACTATGACAATTTATTTGTTGTAGGACGTGGAATTTCCGCTGATTACATGGCTCAAGGAGCATTAAGAGTCCAAGCAAGCTGTTTTTCAATGGGAGAAGCTGTTGCAAAATACATCAAAAATCAACTCTCTTAACAAGGTTTTGAAACTCTTTTACATAAAATACTCATAGCGGTCAATAATGGGTCTATTGTCGGCGAATAAGGAGGAGAATAGGTTAAGTCATTCCTTTTGAATTCTTGGACAGTTAAATGACCTAATAATGCCGTAGCAAGAGCATTAATTCTTTTATCCGCTCCAATAGATCCGACTGCTTGCCCTCCTAATAACAAACCTGTAAATTTATCAGCCATTACTTTCAATGTAATTTCACCAACATCAGGCATATATGCAACTTTATCAGTCTTTGAAACGACAGCGAAAACAGGGGAATATCCAGCTTCTAAGGCTTGAGATTCTGTTAATCCTGTCATTGACATTGTTGTATTCAAGCATCGTGTCACTGAAGACCCTAAAACACCTTCAAATTCAGTATCAATTCCTGCGGCGTTTAATGCGGCACACTCGCCCTCTTTATTTGCAGTTGAACCAAGTGGAACCCAGACATATTTTCCACTAATTAAGTGTTTTTCCTCACAACAATCACCACAAGCATATATGTTTTTTATTGAAGTTTCCATGTGCTTATTTACACGTATTGCCCCAGTTTCGCCAATAACTATCCCTGCATCTCTTGCTATTTCTGAATTTGGTTTTACCCCAACGGATAAAATAACCATATCAGCCGGAATATACTTTCCTGAAAGGGTTTTAACTCCAGTAGCAAAACCGTTTTCTCCTAATATATCTGTAACAATTTCACTTGTATGAATTTGAAAAGTTCCATCATTGTAATTATTCAAGCGTTGCTCAATAAGTTCAGACATATCACTATCAAATGAGGGCATTAGTCTATCATTTTTTTCAATTATATCAACAAATAAACCATTTTTAACAAAAGCTTCAAGTAGTTCTATCCCAATAAAACCACTCCCAACAATGACTGCCCTTTTTGAATTTCGCATTCTTTCTCGAATCACAATTCCGTCTTCTATTTTTCGCAAAGTATAGACATTTTTATAATCTTTTACTCCTGCTATATTAGGAATAATCGGTCTAGCTCCAGTTGCGATAATCAGTTTGTCATAATTTACGAGAAAAGCATTTTTTTTATTACAAACTAATACTTGTTGTTGTACAGGAAGTATTTTTTCAACCTTAGATTCCAAATAAACCTCTATACCTGAAGCATTAAATTCTTCAACTGTACGAACCAATAACGAAGTATAGTCGGCGAAATTACCTTCTATATAATAAGGTAAACCACAAGCGGAATATGACACATGTGTATCATCAGTATAGATACTTACATCCGAGTCGGGTAAAAGTCTTTTAATTTTAGCTGCAGCCTTTGCTCCTGCGGCAACTCCACCGATTATAACAATTTTCATAGTTATAATCTAATGGAATGCAAAAAAATTTTCATTACACAATCGACTAATTTGTACTATATGTGTTCAAAATAACAGTTTTCATAAATTCGCAATAAGCATCTTTATCGTTATCAATATCTTCTGCTTTTTTAATTAAATCTTTAAGCTCTACAATTATTTGCTTTCTTATAAGGTCTTCATACATGAAATACACACCCCGTTGTTATCTATTACAAATAACTAAACGGAATATTTTCTATAAAACTTTAATAAATTAAGTCAAATATTAAGAAATATAAAAGCTGGATTAAACCAGCTTTTAAAATAATTATTTTTGATATTCACTATATTCTTTAGCAACTTCTCGCCATTCATCTTCCAACACACTGTAAGCGTGGCTCCAGAATTTTTCTATTGCATATGTTTCACGCTCTTCTTTATGAAGAATATGAACAACAACATCTCCATAATCAAGTAAATTCCAACGATTTTTAACATCATTCTCTTGTCTTATTGGCAATCTTGAAAACACAGTTTTTACTTTATCTTTAACCGTTTCCATCAAAGCTTTTACTTGTGGAGTTGAATCCCCTGTTGCTATAACAAAATAATCTGCAAGTGATGAAACATTACTAATATTTAAAATAGTGATATCTTTCGCCAGTTTATCATCTAAAAATTGTGCAACTGCACACGCAAATTTATGTGAATCGATTTCGCTCATTATTAACCTTTCTAATTTTCCATCATATCAACACGGCGTTGATGCCTACCGCCTTCAAACTTTGATTCTAACCATATATCAACAATATCCATTGCCAAATTTATACCGATTACACGCTCTCCAAGGCAAAGAACATTGGAATTGTTATGAGCTCTAGAGGCTCTAGCAGAGAATGTATCACCACATAAAGCTGCTCGAATACCCTTAACCTTATTAGCTACAATAGACATACCAATACCTGTTCCACAAATCAATATACCTCTGTCGGCCTCGCCAGTTGTAATCTTTGTAGTTACAGCCCTTGCTATGACTGGATAATCACAAGAATCAGTAGAATACGTTCCTACATCAACACATTCGTACCCTTTTTCCTTTAAATGACTAACAATTTGTTCTTTATATTCGTAACCACCATGGTCAGAACCGATTGCAATTCTTAAATTTTCCACTTATAACATCTCCTTTTGATAACACAGATATGTCATAATCATTTTATCGTTTTTATTTGTAAAAGTAAAGTTAAGAACAAATCTTTACAACAAAATAGAGGCATAGTGCCTCTATAAAATGGAGTTTAATATCTCTATAAATTTTATTATGAACCACTTACTAACTGCATTGCCTGTTGTAATAAATCTTTATTTGAAGAAATTAGCTTATTTACAACTTCCATTTGCATTTTAGCCATTTGGTAATATGAAATATTACCTTTAAAATCAGCATTTGATAATTCGATTAAACCTGAACGAATTTCGCCACAACCTAAAACTGGTTTACCAGATTCTTCTGTTTCTAAGAATAATCCATCTTTGTATTCATATAGACCAGCCGCATTATGGAAATTACGAGTAGTTATACGATACAATGGAACAACTTTTTTCCCATTTTCTGCTTTACCTACAATGGTTCCATCATTTTTAATCTCGTATTCGTCATATTTCCCAAGATATTTACCATTATTTGGGTCAATCCACATTTTAATACTTGTAGTAGGAACATCTAAAGCTCCGCCTTTTAAAGACGTTTGTTGGTACAAATCAGCACTGATAGTTTTAGTACCTTGCATGATTTCACCTTTGTCATTCAAAATATAACCTTGAACAGTGTTACCATTTTTTGCACGATAAACACCCTCTCCATCAAAAGTAAATTCACCTAAACGGGTATATACACTCTTGCCATCTGGAGTTTTTGTTAAGAAAAATCCTTTACCTTCTAAAAATACGTTATCCTTAGAAGTTCCTGGAGTTGATTTACCTTGACCCATGTTTTTTGCATAATCATCACTAATAGTACCACCAAGAAAAGTCTTAAAGTTTACCTGCTTTTCTTTAAAACCTGGAGTATAAATATTTGTCATGTTATCAGTAATTACATCAATCCAGTTTACGGTTGCATATTGTGTATTTATTGCAGTTATAAAAGCATCATTCATCTTTTATTACTCTCCTTGTTGTTGCTTATTACGTCTTCTTTCATTTTGCTGTTTGCTACTATTTGAATATGATAAATCAGAATATGGCAAATCATTTTCTCTAAAAGTAGCTTTTAATGATTCGATATTATTTCTCAAATACTGTTCAACAGCCTTATCTCCTGGGATAAAACGAGCTGATAAAGCTCCATCTTGACCAATTCTCAAAATTACAGATACATTCTGGTCAAAATCAATTCTTAATGGCTGATTTGTTTCACGGGCATTACTTAAAGCGTTTAATAAAGTTTGAGAAATTTTAGCATTTTGAGCCACTTCAGCAAAATCTCCACCATTTGCAATCATGTTTTGAGCTTGCAGTGCGATATTTTGTCCAGAAACATCTTCTGATTTAGTTAAATTTATGAAAAATTGTGCATCATTTTGAGTTAAGCTAACTTGATTAGTATTATCAGAACCAAAAGAGAATATGCTACTAGCAGCTTGAACATCAGAGGTTTCACTCATTTGTGCTAAACCATTTTGAGCCATCATTTGCATAATGTCACTAGATAGCATTTTATTAGCATCATTTAAAGACAACGAACCATATTGGCTATAATCTGCATTCCCATTCAATGTCAAATTATCGTCATCTTCCTTTGCATCTTTTTTATTTGTTTCTGAAGTTTGTGTTTTATCGACATCTTTTGATTTTGTTTCTTCAACTTTTGAATCTTTTTTGTCCTCTTTTGAAGAAACTTTGTCCATTTCATCTTTAAAAGAAGAATCCGTTGAAGTTTTTTTAGCACTATCAGAATTGGAAGCACTAGAAACTTGAGCTGATGAAGTTGTACTACTAACTGTTGATGAAGATGATGTTGCTTCGATACCCATTGTTAATTACCTTCTATTTTTCTTAACTGATTTAATATGTCTTTTTCTTCTTCCTCGGCTCTTTCTTGACTTTGTTTGAAAAATCTAGTAACACCGAGTTCTGAAAACTGTTTTAACTCTGCAGCTTTTTCTTCTTTGAGATAAGCTTCTTTGTTTTTTTCTTTGTGCTTTTCAAGCACCTTGACAGCCTGTTCACATTTTACGAGTTTTTCGACTTCAATATCTAGCTTATGTTGAACATCTTGCCTTATTTGCTCCAATTGTTCTGCCTTTTCCCACAGATGCTGAAGAAAATTATCATAAGCTTCATACATCATAGGATCAGCTGAACGCATTCCTGCTTTTGTGTCCAAAATATCTTGATTATTCTTCTTGATATTTTGTTCCGCTTCAAATACAGCTTGTTGTGCTTTTTGAACTTTCATTCGCTGCTCTTCTTTTTGGTTAATTCTAAAATCCAAAACTTTTTGCAATCTGTATCTGAATGGCATGTCTGTACTCTTTCTCAATATATTATGCGGGATTTCACAAGAGTAATAAACATCTAAACGTATGATATTGTTATAATGAAATATTTAATAAAGTCAATAAAAAGCCTCCAAGAAAACTCTTAGAGGCTTTATTTCAAGTAATCGTTAAAAATCCTTATTATTCTTCAGTTGACTCTTGTGCAGGTTCAGCAGAAGCTTCATGAACTGACAATGCAATTCTTTTATCAGCAGGATTAAATTTAATTATATAAGTACTAATTTTATCTCCTACTTGAAGAATTGATTTTGATTCATTTTGGTAATCAACAACTTCATTGTGAGGCAATAAAGCTTCAACACCAGGGAATACTTCAACAAAAGCTCCAAAATGTTTTAGTCTTGTAACAGTACCTTCAACTTTGTCACCTTCTTTTATTTGTTTTTCAGCTTCAATCCATGGATCTGGTTCAAGATTTTTTAAGCTTAGTGATACTCTTTGCTTGTCATGGTCAACAGAGATAACTTCAACATCAATTTTATCTCCAACATTCAAAATATCAGTTGGATGGTCAATCCATCTCCAAGATAATTGAGAAAGAGGAAGTAAGCCATCAATACCACCTAAATCAATGAATGCACCGAAATCAGTAATTCTAACAACTTCGCCTTTAACAACTTGTCCAGCTTCAATTTGAGAGAAAATATTTTTTCTAGTTTCTTCTGCTGAATCTTCATAAACCTTTTTATTAGAAAGAATAAAGTTGTTTTGTTGTGCATCTAAAGTTAAAATCTTAAGTTCTAATTTTGAGCCAACTTCAACATCTGCTTCTCTAGTTCTAAGTTGAGAAGAAGGAATAAAACCTCTAACTCCAGAAACTTCAACTAATACACCACCCTTAACAACATTTACAACTGTACCAAGGATAGTTTCATCATCAGCCTTAGCTTTTTCAAGCTCTTTCCAAGCATATGCAAAATCAACTTTCTTTTTAGAAAGTAAGAATTTTCCATCTTCGTCTTCTTCTCTAATAATCAAGAATTCACCTTCTTGACCTTTTTTGAATTTATCTTCAATATTTTCGCCTTTATCAACGGCTTCGTAAGTAGGAATTACAGCTGTTGTTTTAGCTCCGATGTCAACCATTACACCTTGACTATCGAATCCACACACTGTTCCTTTTACTAAATCACCTTTTTGAAACTTGTAATCATACTTATCCAACAAAGCTTCAAAATCCATTGTTTCCTTTTTTGTAACCATAACTACTCCATTGTCAAATAGACACTAATATATTAAATACACGTACATACTAGCAAATTTTTTGCAATATGTAAAGGATTGTAAAATTTACTTAATATTTTCGCTTTCTTTCATCATTGATGAAACAGCTTTCATGGCTTTTGAAAATTGTTTTTCTACAAAATCAATAGGACCTCTTGCCCCAGTTGCACCAGAAAGAAGCCATTCATCACCAGATTTTGTTTCATGCAAACATTTGAAAGAATTTTCATTAACATCTATTCTAACTCTTTCACTAGGGTTAATGTTAAACTGATATTTAGAATTAACTCTTGGAAATTTAGTAACTACATTTAATCCATTTAATTTCATATTATTCTCCTTTTACTACTGTTACTATAAAAATCCTAAAGAATAATTTTGCGGTTAAAAAGAGAGGTTCTTAACAAAAGTTAAAAACCTCTCAAAATCATTAAAAATTAAACTTAAGCTTTCAACGAATCAATCAATTCGTTAATAGCAGACTCTTGAACTGATATTTCTTCAATTCTATCTCTAGTTTGTTTAATCAATTCAGTTGGAGCATTTGCAACAAATTTTGGATTGTTAACTCTACTTTCCAATGATTTTCTTTCATTTTGAAGCTTACCTAATTTCTTTTCTTGTCTTGCTATTTCTTCATTAAAATCAATCAAGTTTTCTAAAGGAATAACAATTTTAGAAGCTGAAACAACTGCACTTGCAGACTTCTTAGCTACTGGGGTTGAATCATCAGCATATGAAATATTTTCAACCTTTGCCATACGTTTAATATAGCTTTCAATCGCTTCAAAAATTGGCTTTTCTTCTTTAGTTGCTCTAATTTCAATATCAAATTTCAAAGACATTGGGATATTGAAACTTTGTCTAACATTACGCAATGACTTGATAGTTTCAAATACTAATTCCATTTCTTTTGCTTCTGTTGGAAAAGCCAATTTATCTTCGAAAACTGGATATGGAGCAAGCATAATAGCTTTAATATCTGTTTCTTTTGGAATCAATTGCCATACTTTTTCTGTAATATGTGGCATAATTGGATGAATCAATCTTAATGCCATATCAAGAACATATCTTAAAACTCTTTGAGTATTCAATTTCAATGTTTCATCCTGCAATTGAACCTTAGCAATTTCAACATACCAATCGCAATATGAATTCCAGAAGAAATCATACAATACGTGAGCTGTTTCACCAATTCTATAATTTTTAATATTTTCATTAACTTCTTGAGCAACAGAATTTAACTTATCTAAAATCCACTTGTCTGCGATAGTAAGTTTTGAGTAGTCTATTTCATTATTATCAACACCTTCAAGGTTCATTAACACAAATCTTGAAGCATTCCAGATTTTATTCGCAAAGTTTCTTCCGTACTCAAATCGCTCGTCACTAATTTTAATATCTTGACCACCATAAGTACAAAGAGATGTCATTGTAAATCTCAATGCATCACAACCATACTTATCAATAATTACAACTGGATCAATTGTATTTCCTTTGGTCTTAGACATTTTTTGACCTTTTTCGTCACGAACCAAACCGTGGATATAAACAGTTGAAAATGGAGCCTTTCCTGTAAATTCTAATCCCATTGTTATCATTCTTGCAACCCAGAAGAAAATAATATCAAATCCTGTTACAAGAACAGATGTTGGATAGAATTTTTTGAAATCATCTGTTTCACTATTTGGGAAGCCCATTGTTGAAAATGGCCATAATCCTGATGAGAACCAAGTATCTAAACAATCAGAATCTTGAGTATATTTAGATGGATCTGGGTTTTCTTTTGCTACAACCATTTCTCCTGTTTCATTATTATAATATGCAGGAATTTGATGTCCCCACCAAATTTGACGAGAGATACACCAATCTCTAATATTTTCCATCCAGCCGAGATAATTCTTTTCCCAACGTTCTGGAATAAATTTAATTCTGCCATCTTTAACAGCTGCAATAGCTTCTTTTGCTAGAGGTTTCATTTTAACAAACCATTGTTCAGAAAGTAATGGTTCAATTGTAGTTCCGCAGCGTTGACATTTACCAACATTATGCTCATGATCTCTAACACGTAGAAGAGAATGATTATCTTCTAACATTTTAACAATCTGCTTACGAGCTTCGTATCTATCAAGACCATGAAGATTTGAAGGAACTTCACCGCAAGCTTTCATTTTACCTTCACCATCAATTACCCAAATTGGTTTTAAATTATGGCGTTTACCAACTTCATAATCGTTAGGATCGTGAGCTGGAGTAATTTTAACAGCACCTGTACCAAATGATTTGTCAACATATTCATCTGCAATAATAGGAATTTCTCTGCCAGTTAAAGGAATAACAACAGTTTTTCCAATTAATTCAGAATACTTATGATCAGATGGGTGAACTGCAATCGCAACATCACCAAAAATAGTTTCTGGACGGGTTGTAGCAACAATTATAGCTCCAGATTCACCTTTTAGCGGGTAAGAAATTTCCCACATATGTCCTTCTTCTGTAACATATTCAGTTTCAACATCAGAAATCGCACTGTTACATCTTGGACACCAGTTTACAATATATGAACCTTTATAGATTAACCCTTTTTCGTATAATCTAACAAATACTTCTTTTACAGCATCAGAACAACCTTTGTCGAAAGTAAATCTTTCTCTAGAACGATCAAATGAAGCACCTAAACGTTTCATTTGGTCTAAAATTTTACCTTTATGTTCATTTGTCCATTCCCAAGTTTTTTCAACAAATTTTTCACGACCCAAATCGTGACGAGTTAAACCTTGTTTGGCAATTTGTCTTTCCACAACGTTTTGAGTTGCAAGCCCAGCATGGTCTGTTCCAGGAACCCATAATGTTTCAAATCCACTCATACGGTGATAACGGACTAATATATCTTGCAATGTTTCATCCAACGCATGTCCCATATGCAATACACCTGTAACATTTGGAGGTGGAATTACAATTGAAAATGGTTTCTTTGGACTTTTAGAATCGGCTTTAAAAAATCCATTCTCTTCCCAAAATTTATAAATACTTTCCTCTGTATCTTTTGCATCATATACGGTAGGTAAATCTTCAATTTTTATTGCTGCCATAAATAATATCCTCTCTTTACTACGTATAATTTTAGAATAACACAAACATAATATATGATTTTTGAATATGTTACGAAATATTTATTATATTGAAATCAGTATATAAATATGCTATAATAATGGAAGATAGTCGGATTATTATGGAGTTTCGAATGAGGAATTATAAAAGAAATAAGAGTGCATATACAATCGCAGAGGTAATGATTGTATTGTTAATTTTGACCGTAATATTTGCAGCTTTTGCGCCAATTATAACTAAGAGAAAGCTTTCTTCATACAAAAGCTCCAATGCTATTTGGAACAAGTACAATGAAACAAAGGGTTTTGATGCGTACTTTGATCCATCTAATACAAAAAATACAGGAACAGCATTTTTTGGGGTTAAACCAGATAGCCATGGAGCTGTAACATCAACATTAACTCCACTATCAAGAGTTGTTATCCGTTCTGGACCCGTAACCTCTGGGAATAAATTACAAAGACAAATTCAATTCAGATTTGGTAGATTATCTGGAAATGCTGCCGAAAAAAAATATGGTAAATTTGCTGGAACTTGGTTGATGGATAGACAAAATGTATTGTTAGGCGGTGCTTATCCAAATATTGATAACACCCCAGATAATATAGAAGCAAGAGATAACGTTGCAATTGGTTATCAATCAATGAATGCTCTTAAAAACGCTCAAGGCAACACTGCGTTGGGGCTATCTGCTCTTTCTGAAAACATATCTGGGAAATACAATACCGCAATCGGATATAACGCTGGGAGTACATTGCAGGCAGATTATAATACTTATATTGGAGCGGGAGCAGGTGAAAAGGCATCAGGCTCAAGAAATACCGCAGTTGGCTACCAAGCAGGTTATAATAATTCCGGTAGTGTAAACGTTTTTGTTGGTGCTAATGCTGGAAGAACTGGTTCTGGAAGCTATAATGTTGGTATCGGTTATGATGCATTGAGATCCGTATCTGGGAATTACAACGTGGCGATTGGTACAGGAGCGTTGAAAAACTTAACAACAGGTTCTTATAATACAGCCATCGGTTATAATGCTTGTTCGGAGGTTACAACAGGAAGTCACAAAACTTGTATTGGTTATAATTCTGGACCTGGGGCAAATACCCAAACAAGCTATATGTCTGCAACTGGATCATGGTCACGTGGACAAACCGTTTCTGATTATTTAGGATCAAAAACTGATAATCTAGAAAGAACCTATATTGGAGGTCGCCCATACAATTATGGTGGAGATGCCGTAATGGAAATTCATAACGTAGGTGGAACAAACTCTAATTTAATAAATAACCCAGGAGTAAAATCAAATACAACAACTGTTATCAATGGGAATTTGATTGTTCGTGGTAGAACAATGATGACTATTGGAAGTAAATTATGGTCTTTTGTGGAAGTTGACCCTAAAGGTTCAAGTGCAGAGCATTCTATGGGCTATTATTCAAACAATAATATAGGTACAATTGCGGGAAATCAACAAGATTATACAGTGTGTTATGATACTAAAGTTAATACTGGGCCTTTCCCTCTAAAATTAAAAGGTGGAGTATGTTTAGATTCTACTTCTTCTGACAGACGGTTAAAAAATATTGGTACACGTAGTATTGCGGGGCTAAAAGAATTAAACCAACTTAAGATTTATGATTATACATTTAAAAATGATAAATCAAAACATTCTCAAATTGGTGTAATGGCTCAAGACTTACAAAAAGTTTTTCCTAATTCTGTTTTCGAAGGTCCAGATGGGTATTTAAGAATTCGTTGGGATGAAATGTTCTTTGCATCAATAAATGCGATAAAAGAACTCGATAGAAAAATTGTTAGCTTAGTTAATAGAGCAACTAAAGTTGAAACACAAATTGCAAGATTAGAGCAAGAAAATATAAGTTTAAAAACTCAAGTAGATGCACTTAGTGTTAGAGTTGAAAAGCTTAAAAATAAATAATAATTATTAAGATTACTTTACAATCGATAAGCAGTTGTCAAATGGCAACTGCTTAATTTTTCTTATTATATATTTGTTAATAATTTGATTTCAATAAACGTTTGAACTACACTATATAGAAAATGGAGTGCCGGGTTGGAATTAAAAAACTTACCGGCGTACAAAATAAATTAAGGAGATGAAAAATGACATCAAAAAACTTTTTGTTCACTTCTGAATCAGTTACAGAAGGACACCCAGACAAAGTCTGCGACCAAATATCCGATGCGATTTTGGACGAATTTTTGACAAAAGACAGAGGCTCAAGAGTTGCAGCTGAAACTACAGTTACAACAGGCATGGCTCTTGTATGCGGAGAAATAACAGCGGATTGTTACGTTGATATTCCTCAAGTTGTTAGAAACACAATCAAAAATATTGGATATGTTGGCTCTAACGCTGGTGGATTTGATGCTAATACTTGTGCAGTATTAACAAGTATCGATGAACAATCAACAGATATTGGTAACGGTGTTAACAAAGCTTTTGAATCAAGAGAAGCAAATGCTGATACATCAACGGTAGAAACAGAGGAAATCGGTGCTGGCGACCAAGGTATTATGTTTGGTTATGCTTGTAACGAAACACCAGAACTTATGCCTTTACCTATCAGCCTAGCTCACAAGCTATCTTATAGACTTGCTCAAGTTAGAAAAGAAGGATTGGTTAATTACTTAAGACCAGATGGTAAATCTCAAGTTACAGTTGAATATGTAGATGGAAAACCTTCAAGAATTCATACCATCTTGTTATCTACTCAACACAATCCAGAAATCAATGGTATTTCTGATAATCAAAAAGTACAAGACATTATCAGAGAAGATTTGAAAAACCTTGTAATCAACTTTGTATTCGAAAATGAATCAATTAAACCAGATGAAAATACAATTATTTTAATTAACCCATCTGGAAGATTTGTTATTGGTGGTCCTCAAGGGGATTCTGGTTTAACAGGAAGAAAAATTATCGTTGATACTTACGGCGGATATTCTAGACACGGTGGCGGAGCTTTCTCTGGAAAAGATCCAACAAAAGTTGACCGTTCAGCTGCTTACGCTTCTAGATATGTTGCAAAAAATATTGTAGCAGCAGGATTAGCTGACAAATGTGAAATCGAATTAGCTTACGCTATCGGTGTTGCAGAGCCATTATCAATCTTTGTTGATACTTTTGGAACTGGAAGAATTTCAGACGACGAAATTTCAAAATTAGTTGCAGAAAACTTTGACTTAACTCCAGCTGGAATCATCAAGAAGTTTGACCTAAGAAACTTACCAGCTAAAAATGGTGGTAAATTCTATCAATTATTAGCTGCTTATGGTCACATGGGTAGAACTGATATTGATGTACCTTGGGAACATGTTGATAAAGCTGAAGAATTAAAAGCTAAAGCCTGTTCTTGCGGATGCAGTTGCGTATAAGAACAACTAAGGAATAATAAAAATCCTCGCTAGAAATAGTGAGGATTTTTTATTATATGACATTTAAGAAATAAATTCTAATGTTTCTTTTCTAGTTCAGTCAATTCTGCTGATAATGAATTTAATTTCTTTTCTAAATTGGCATTATCTTTTTTCAATGTTGCAATTCGTTTTTGGTCTGTAACTACACGATTCGCAAGACTTTCAACTTTTGTATTCAATGTTTTAACAGCATTTATAGCAGCATAGAACATTTCATCCCAGCGAATTTGGTAGTAACCATTTTCATCCTTAGAAACAGCAGTTGGGAATACACGTTTCAAATCCTGTGCAATTACACCAACATGAGGAGCTTTTGTATCATCTGATTTATAAGTATAATTGTAAATATTCAAACGTTTAATTTCATTCAAACCAGCAGAGAATTTATCTCCAACATTTTTTAAACGCATATCTGATACTAGTTGTGGACAACATGAATTTCCAGATTTTTTATGAGCTTCATTAAAATCATCATGATTACCAACATATTTCCAACCAGTATTAGCATCGGTATATGCTGAACCATATTCAAGAGAACATCCATTGTTTTGAGAATTAGATTTTCCTTCCCCATGAGTTGACCAGTCATAAGAATAATGGCTATCCAAAACACAAGTACAGTTTGTTTTTCCAAAAGAGTATGCATGACGACGACATCCACGACAACCCTCATATACTTCAACATCACGTTCTTGACCATCCCAACCAGAAAAGACATGTGAGTGCTGCATCGCACCTTTTGCTTTCATATCAAAGAACCCAACTAAAGAGCCCCGATGACGCTCTCTTATAACATCATTCACTGTCATGTAAGTTTGACCTCGAACAATCAAGTTACCATTAATTAACACAGAAGAATCACCCATATCTCCTAAAGGTTGAGTACTACGAGTAGAATTCAAGTTATGAACTTCTAAAACGGCCGCACCACCAGGAGTATCTTCCCCAGAAATTTGAGGTATAGGTCCACCAATATAAACTCTTTCGTTTGAATCAGTTAAAAGAAAAGTATTAGCACCAAGAACATACGAACCAGAGTTGTAACCTATACATGTTTTATAAGAACCTGTTACTCCTGAGCAAGCACCATACCCAACAGCAGTATTGTATGAACCAACATTTTCTGACGCTAAAGCGTTAGAGCCAAGAACCGTATTACCTACTGAAGAAGATGTGGTATTAGTCAAAGAACGATCTCCAACTACAACATTGTCTCTCCCAATCCTACGAGCAGAATCATTACCTACAACTGTAGAAAAAGAACCCCTATTATAAGCGGTATTCGCCCTTGGAATTGTATCACCAATTACAGTAGTATAATTTGAAGAGGAACCTGTAAAACTATTATAACCAACAAGAGTATTACCAGTACTACCAGTTTGTATCTTTGGAAGAGGACGACGACCTGTTAGGTTTATTGGAGGACTCCAAGAACCACTATTCACAACCCTACCACCATAACCAGCCGAATAGCCAATAGCGGTGTTATAGTTAGCAGAAGAAAGAGCACGTAAGGCATTATAGCCAAGAGCAGTATTTCCTACTCCATCTTTTAAAGAATTCAACGCCCCAACGCCATAAGCAGAATTACCAGTTGCAGAAGTTTCTATATTTTCATAATTTCCACCAAGCAACATATTTTTATTCCCTGCAAATAATGCTCCAACAGGACTACCATCATATCTAAATTGAATTTGTTTTTGAACCCTATCAGAAGTCCCCGTTAAAGATTCCGTAGGCCTAATTACAACCTTAGAATACAACATATGGTTGTTTTCATCTTTAATTGCTTTCAGAACATCTGTAGAACTAGAAGGAGTTATCCCTATAAAAGATTGAGCGGCAACTACTTTATTAGTTTGATCAGTATATACATCCCTTTCTTCATCATCTGGAACTTCATTCCAAATCTCACTTGAAGATGCATTGTTATATCTAACGGTGAAAACTGGAGCAAATGCAGCAAGCAACACTGTAAGTACTGAAAGCATAATCATAAGTTCTGCTAATGTAAAGGCTTTGAATTTATTAAACTTAAATTTCATAATTTACTCCAATTATTTCCTTTCCAACTTCGCAGCTCTTGAATTTAAAACTGCAATTTGTTTTTTAATATTTTTTTGTTCTGATTTTATTTGTAGAACATCAGACTCCATTTCAGAGATAGAAGAAGCAATTGCAACAAGTTTTTTATCCAAAGTTTTAATTGCATTTATCATTGAATAAAACATTTCATCCCAGCGGATTCTCAAATAACCATCCTTGGCCTTAACAACCGCCGATGGATAAACTTTTTGCAAGTCTTGAGCCATTACCCCAACTTGAGACTTGTTCTCTTTGTCATTTTTAAATGTAAAGTTATAAGGCATTAAAGCGTCAATTGAAGCTAAACCTTCATTATTTTCAGAAATTATATCCTTTAATCTTCTATCTGAAGTTTTAACATTTGGACAATTACTATTAAATTCGTATGACGTTTTAGAAGACTGATCATTCAAACAATAACCATTAAATTCCAAAGATGACCCAGAACGGGCATCAGGCTTACCAAACTCACCCCACCAACGCCATTTTTTACGTCCAATACCCAATATTCTTCCGCAATGATCAGCAGAACGACGAGATGATAACCAAGCTCTTGAAATATTATCGTGTTTAAAATATGACAAATAACCATTACCAGATCTGGCAGGGAAAAAACCACCACGGACAACTAAATTTGAATTAAATACAACAGTTGGGGACATTTTAGGGTTTTGATCCCCAAGAATACTGGAAGACTTTTGATTATAAACCTCCACAACAGAACGTCCATTAAAGCCACCCAGAGGCATTCCGCCTAAAAACACGTGATCGTAATAATCCGTTTCTATAGTTGAAGGAGTTTGTTTTCCAGAAATACCTCTTGTTGCACCTGAGCCATAACCTATACAAGTCCTGGAACCTTGAGTATTAGGGGCTTCCAACTGCATTGAATTACAAGCTTGATAACCAACAGCAGTATTATTATACATACTTCTTGGACCACCTATAAGAGTATCATAACCTATAATGGTATTATTTAGAGATCTTGCACCAGAAGCACCTGCATAATATTGAGAACCAGCAATAACATTACCTGAAACATCTCTCGCAGCAGAATTCGAAGCCCCAACCAAATAACCCAAATATATATTATCCCTTTTTCGAGATGAACCAGAAAACATGGAAGTAGCACCTACTGCTATATTATCTGTTCCTCCAGCACGATCATGATTTGCAACACTTGAACCAACCAAAATGTTACCACTTGCATAAGCTGGATTACTTCCACCAAGAGCACTTGCCCCAACTACCGTATTTCTACTCCGATCAGCTGACAAATACTTAAGTGCATTTGTACCATAAGCAACATTTCCAGAAATAACGGAAGTCGCAGAACTTGAGGCTGGTCTTGTGGACATAGCACCTAACCCTGCAACAGTATTTTCTGTATTACCACTAACCTCAACAAGAGAATCATTATTTGAACCAAGTGATACATTTGTATCATTCATAAATAATGAACCAGCATTTACACCATCACCAGCACCATATCTAAACTGAATTTGACGTTGAGGAGTGTTATTAAATCGTAAATTTTTACTTGCACTTATTACAACTTTTGAGCGAGGAGAGTATGTACTAAGAGTGGATGGTTTCAATCCTATATAAGCGGTTGAAGACCATTTATCAACACCAGAATCATAGTAAATATCTTTTTGTTGTTCATCATCATTTACATAATTCCAAATATTTTCAGTAGAAACAGATGCCCCATTATGTCTTGTTGTAAGAATCGGTGCAAGAGCAGCAAATAACACAGCTATGACAACCAAGACTATAAGCAGCTCAGTTAATGAAAATGCGTACTTTTTATCTTTCAATCTCATCCTCATAAAACTCCAGTATATACATTTAACATTACTATTATATCATATTTCAAATGATTACTCAATATAAATACCAAAGTGCTTAATATAATTGAAACATCTTAAATAACCAGAAATTACAAAACTTTACAAACTCAAAGAATTATTATTTGCATGCTAGTATTTTACTATGCGACATAAAAAAATTAAAAGAATCATTTGCCTACTTGTCATTATGGGCAATTTTCTAGGGATGCTTGATTCTAGCACTGTTAATCTTGCACTTTATCCAATTGCCCAAGGGCTAAATATTACTCTAACAGAAGTTCAATGGGTTGTAATTGCGTACATGCTCGTATTAACAGTATTCCTTCCATTCTTCGGAAAACTTGGAGATATATTTCCTAAAAATAAAGTTTATGGTTCGGGCTTTTTGATTTTTGCAATTGGAGCGTTGTTAAATTGTACGGCTCCTAATTTCTGTGTATTACTTTTATTCAGATGTATTGAAGCCTTGGGTGCATCAATAATGATAGCAAATGGACCTGCTGTTATTGCAACGCTTTTTAAAGGAGAAAAAAGAGGACAAGCACTCGGATTAAATGCGTCATTAGTTGCGGTTGGAGGGATGACAGGCCCAGCAGTTGGAGGTGCTTTAATAAACTTTTTTGGATGGAGGGCAATCTTTTTACCATCTGTTCCATTAGCTATAATTGGAGCATATCTTGCTTTTAAGTTACTACCAGCCTATGTTAAAAAGAAAAAATTCAAATTCGATTATAGAGGATTTTTCTACTTTACAGTTGCTTTATTTGCATTACTCCTAGCAATTTCTGAAGGTCATGAATGGGGATGGAAATCAATAAAAATAATTTCTCTTGGCCTTTTAACATTGCTTTTCGGCGGACTATTCTACTTTAGAGATAGCAAAATTAATTTTCCTCTTATTAACTTTAAAATGTTCAAAATTAAAACTTTTACCTTCGGAAATATCGCTGTCATGACTTCATATATGACAATGTTTACCAATGGAATATTGTTACCATTATTTTTGCAAGAAATAATGAAATATAACGCATTTTTAACAGGATTATTAATACTGCCGTATTCAATTGCCTCATCCGTAGTAGCACCATTTGCAGGTAGTTATTCAGGAAAGCATGGTAGTAGGCTTCTAACAATTATTGGTCCAAGTATTTATATATTGGCATTAATTATTTTCACATCATTTAACACCAATACACAAATGTGGCAAATCGTCTTAGCTTCAATAATTATGGGTATAGGAAATGGATGTTTTCAATCCCCTTCTAATAATGCAATAATAACGAGCGTAAGAAAAGAAGAATTAGGAATTGCAAGTGGAATTTTATCTCTTTCAAGAAATTTAGGAAATATTTTAGGTGTTGCAGTTACAATAACACTTTTCGAAAGTTTTAGAAATGGATTACTAACAGATGGAATACAATATACCAAAGCATTTTTAACCTCTTATCATTGGACAATGGGATTTGGCATCTTATTTGGTTTAACTTGTCTTGGTTGTTCATTTTATGCCTACAAAGAAAAAAACTTCAAATAACAAATTCTATTTTTACGGATTTTATAAACTATAAAGATTAATATAATGTAAATATTCTTGAAAAATTAAAATCACTGTTTTATGATATAAGTGTAAAATTTACACTAAACAAAATTATGATTGGCGGTATGTATGACATGTAATGAAAACATAAGAAATATAGCAATTATTGCTCACGTTGACCACGGTAAAACAACACTTGTTGATTGTTTATTAAAACAAGCTGGTGTTTTCAGATCAAATCAACACGTAGAAGAACGTGTACTTGATAGTAATGACCTTGAAAGAGAAAGAGGAATTACAATCCTTTCAAAAAATATTTCTATCAATTACAAAGGAACAAAAATCAATGTTGTTGATACCCCTGGACACGCAGACTTCGGTGGAGAAGTTGAACGTGTTTTAGGTATGGTTGATGGAGCATTGCTTATTGTTGACGCAGCAGAAGGCCCTATGCCACAAACAAGATTTGTATTGTCAAAAGCATTAGAATTAGGTTTAAAAATTATCGTTGTAATCAACAAAATTGATAAACCAGCAGCTGAACCATTAACAGCACTAGATAAAGTTTTTGATTTATTCACAGAATTAACAGATAGAGAAGACTTAATTGACTTTCCTTTCATTTTTTCAAGCAGCTTGAATGGATTTGCTATTAAAGATTTAGAGGATGAAAGAAAAGACATGACCCCTCTTTTAGACTCAATTATTGAAAATATCAAAGCCCCAGAAGGGGACGAAAACGAGCCATTTCAATTCAGAGCAACAACTCTTGATTACAATGAATATGTTGGAAGAATTGTTGTTGGACGTATTGCACATGGTAAAGTTAACTCTCAAGACCAAGTATGCTTAATTCATGCTGATGGATCTCAAGAAAGAGGAAAAATTGTTAAATTATTTGGATTTAAGGATTTAGGGCGTGTTGAGATTGAATCAGCATCAGCAGGAGATATTGTTGGAATCGCAGGTTTTTCAGATATTCAAATCGGAGAAACAATTTGCGACCCCAACACTCCAAAAGCATTACCTTTAATCAAAGTTGACGAACCAACCTTACAAATGAATTTCTCAGTAAATGACAGTCCATTTGCAGGAACAGAAGGTAAATTTGTTACTTCTCGTCAACTTAGAAAACGTTTATACACAGAACTTGAAAAGAATGTTAGTTTGAGAGTTGAAGATACTGATTCAACGGACTGCTTTAGAGTTTCTGGACGTGGAGAATTGCATTTGAGTATCTTGATTGAAACAATGCGTAGAGAAGGATACGAATTTGCAGTTTCTAAACCAGAAGTAATCTTCAAAGATATTGACGGAGTTCATTCTGAACCATATGAAAACTTAATCATTGACGTTCCAGAAGAATATGCTGGAAGTGCAATTGAAAGACTTGCTGGAAGAAAAGCAGAAATGAAAGATATGCAAACTTCTAAAGGAAGAACAAACTTGACATTCCACATCCCTGCAAGAGGATTGATAGGATTCAGAAGTGAATTTATCAGAATGACAAGAGGTGAAGGTATTATGTACCACACATTCCTTGAATACAGACCTTTCGCAGGCGATATTCCAAGACAACGAAGTGGTTCAATCATCGCTTTTGAACAAGGTGAAGCAATTCCTTACGCTTTAGCTCAATTTGAAGATAGAGGTGTTTTCTTCATAACTCCTAAAACAAAAGTTTACAGAGGCATGATTATTGGAGAATGCAATAGACCTCAAGATATTCAAGTTAACATTTGCAAAACTAAAAAGCTTACAAATATGAGAAGTTCTACTGCAGATGTTATGGTTACACTTCAAGCCCCAAGAATTCTTTCACTTGAAGAAGCTCTTGAGTATATTGGAGATGACGAACTTGTTGAAATTACTCCAGAAAATATCAGATTAAGAAAAGCTGATTTAACAAAGAAAATCTATAACTAATATATAACTATAAACACCAAAAGAGCCTCATAAGAGGCTCTTTTTTCAATTTAAAACTATTCTATAAATTTACCTTCAAATAAGTCCATAACCATATTCACACTATCAGAGTGATATGAAGAATCTCCATTCGGAATTTTATGAACCTGAACTGGTTGCTGAGGTTGTTTTTGAGGAACACCAGTTTGAACAGGTTGAGCAACTTTATTTAAAACAGCTGGAGCTTGTGTAGAGACTTTTTCCTCAAGAATTTCTTTAACTTCATTATTTGATACTTCAGGTTTTTCTACTATTAAAGGCTTTTTGGGTGCAGGGGCAGGCTTTTCATCTTCAGCAGAAGATTGCTCTGCTCTAATTGCATCGTCACCTGATTCAGGAGAACGAACAATTATCTTTTTAACTTCACATCCAAAAAGAGTATTTGCAGCATCAACAATTAATGAATGTTTTGAACCTTCATGACCATATTGTTTTAACCAATTAGGACTTTTAACAGAAATAATAATTTCGTCTTTGGTAAATTTTACTGGCATTGCTTGCTGTTTCAAAATCGAACGAGAAGGTGAACTTGAAATATTCTCCAAGAATTGAACCCAAAGAGCCTTTAGGCCATTTCCAGCAGTTGAAGCTGGCTTTGACATTGGAACTGGTTGATTAAGAACCTCTTCTTCAGAAACAGTTGCAACTTTTTGGGCTTGAGGTTCAGACTTTGGAGTTTCCATTGATACTCGAGGCTTAATAACTTCTTGCTTCATCACAGGTGATGGAGGTGTATTATAAGCTGAAACATTTATAGGCCTTGCAGGAGCTCCAGATTCAAGAACAGAAATACGTTTTTGCAAATCTTCTAACTTTGTATTTTCTGCTAAATTCGCCATATCTAAAATCGCAACATCCAACCACAATTTAGGATTTGGAGTTTGTTTCAACTCTTTTATATACATCGCACATTTATCAATTAAAGATAATATTTGATGAGTTTCTAGGTTTTCAATTTGAGATGTAAGTTTCTTAACTTGTTCTTCATTTAATTGAACTACACCTTGAACAGAATTTTTTCCAATAGATTTTAAAATTAAGGCATTTCTTAGATATTCCAAGAAATTTGATAAAATTTGAGAAGGTTCATTCCCTTGATTGTAAATAGAATTTAGAATATCCAAAGCACCATTTTGATTTGATGTTGAAATCATTCCAAACAAAGTAGTCAAAGAATCAAAAGACAATCTACCAAGAAGCCTATTTATATCATCAACATCAATTGCAGTTTCGGAAGAATTTAAAACACTCAACTGATCAAGAAGAGCAATACTATCACGCATTCCACCTGCTGAATTTTGTGCAATATAAGAAAGAGCATCATCTGTAATGTTAATCCCTTCCTTATCTGAAATATAACGTAAATGTTTTGAAATATCTTCTGTTGTAATTCTCTTAAAATCAAAACGTTGGCAACGACTTTTTATGGTATCTAAAACTTTATGTACTTCTGTCGTTGCAAGAATAAATATTACATTTTTAGGAGGTTCTTCTAGCGTTTTCAATAACGCATTGAACGCTTGATTAGTCAACATATGAACTTCATCGATTATATAAATCTTATAACGACTATTTACAGGTGCTAATGCGACTTTTTGAATAATTTCATCCGCATCATTTACAGAACGATTACTTGCAGCGTCAATTTCTATAACATCTATCGGAATTGAATTCGTAATATTTTTACAGTTTTCACATTCGTTACAAGGTGTAATCGTTGGGCCATTCACACAATTCAATGATTTTGCAAAGATTCTAGCCGTAGAAGTTTTACCAGTACCTCTTGGGCCAGTAAACAAATATGCATGCGAAATTCTATCCATTTGAATAGCATTAGTTAAAGCTTTTTTAATATGTTCTTGTCCCACAATTTGCTCAATCGTCTGTGGTCTGTATTTTCGATATAAAGGAATGTAATTTTTATTCATGATAAGGTTATTATAGCAAATAATCTTCTAAAAAGGACAATATATGAATTTAATTAAACCTAAAAAATTAAAAAAAGGTGATACAATCGCAATTATCGCAACGTCAGGAAATGTTAATATTGAAAAAATTAAAGAAGGGGTAAAGTACTTTCACGAGAAAGGATTCAACGTAAAACTCGGTAAACACATTAAAAAAACAGACAAATATATGGCAGGTTCAGATATTGAACGATTGGAAGATTTACATAATGCGTTTGCAGATGAAGAAGTAAATGCAATAATTTGTGCAAGAGGTGGCTATGGAGCAATTAGACTAATTGACAAAATAGATTATTCAATAATTCAAAATAATCCGAAGATTTTTTGTGGATATTCCGATATTACAGCTCTCTCTGCAATGATATTAAAAAAAACAGGTTTAATAACTTTTTCTGGGCCAATGGTACAGAGTGATTTTTCAACAAAAGATAAATTAGATAAGTTCACTGAAAATTCATTCTGGAAAACTTTGACACAAAACGATATACAAATAAAACCACAAGAATTAAAAACATACAAAGAAGGAGAGGCCTCTGGAATTTTATGGGGAGGAAATTTGGCAACAATTGTTTCCCTATGCGGACAAGATTTTATGCCAAACAATAAATTTATCTTTTTTACAGAGGACTTAAATGAACCAGTTTATAAAATTGATAAATATTTTCGCCAACTTTTGAATATCCCAGAATTTAGAAATAACATTCAAGCTTTAGTTTTAGGAGATTTTCTGGATGTAGATAATCAAGAATGGCTAGAGGAATTATTTGAAGAAATTGGAGAGGAGTTACAGATTCCAACCTTTGGAGGTTTTCCAATTTCTCATTCTTCAACAAAAGCGACAATTCCTTATGGAGGATACGGAACACTTAAAAATGGAATAATCACAGTGACTTATTAAGGATGAACTATCAAGACATCTGATTTTACATTTTCTAAAATTCTCTTACTTACAGATCCTAAAAGAAATTTTGACAAATGTTTCCTTGTTCTTATACCAGTTACAACTAAATCTATATCTTTTTTATTAGAAAAATTTATGATTTCTTGCGAAGGAACACCCCTAAAAATAAGCTTATCCTTTACCTCAAAACCTTTTTCAATAAAAAATTTTTCAAAACTATTAAGGAGTAATCGGGAAGCTTGTTCTTGCTTTTTCTCTATTTCCAAAATCCAAGTGGAATCGACATTACCCTCTAAAAACAAATAATCTGGAACTTCATAAACAGTTGCCAAATAAATCTCTTTGTCTTCAAGATTGAGAAAATTCAAACTATTCAATACAACTTTGGCACTAAGTTCAGAATTATCAACTGCAAAAAGAACTTTTTTACGATTGTTCATATTTTTTGAAATATATGAAGATATATTAGCAGAAGATGCCACTTCTTGCGATACTGAACCCAGCCATTTTTGAATTCCCTTCTTTCCGTGAGAGCCAAGAACAACAAAATCATATTTGCCAGAGTCCACTAAATCAAGAATTGTATCAACAGCTTCGCCACAAATTTTTATTTTTTGCGCAACATTTAGCCCCATCTCTTTTAAATAAGTTTCCGCATAGTCTAGAATCACATTTGCAGATGTTGAACATTGAGAAGCAAATTCAGAATTTTCAATAGATACACTATCTGGCAAACAGCTCCAATCGACAACGCTTAAAATATCTAAACTAAAATCTTTCACCCAAGATGAAAAGTTTATAATTGAATTATAACTAATTTTTGAACCATCAGTGCAAAACAATATGTTCATATACCCTCCGTTTCTAACAGAGAATAAAATATGTTAAGGAAAATTACATTAGCTAGTCATATATAATTTTTTCTGATATGATAGAATTGTAAGCATATTACGATTATTTTAGGATTAGTTATAGTAATGACAGTTGAAGAAAATCTAAAACTTAAAGAATATAAAGAACTTATCGAAATTATCGCAAAAGTGGAGTACCAAAAATTTTCAAACTCACACTTAGTTGAGTTACCAGAATTGATAAATATCGGAACTCATGCACTCTATATTCTTTTTAAAGGTAAAGATCCTTCAAAATTTAACAATACTTACCTCTCTACGGCTATCAAATGGGCTATTCGAAACGAAGTAAGAAGAAGATATAAGTGGTATTCACTTAAAAACAAAACAACTTCTGCTGAAGATGAAGCATCAGATATTGAATTCAGAGCAGATGTTTACAAAAATATTTTATCAATCGATGAACTTCAAGATGCTGAAGTTCCAACCCAAATCAAGTCAAATGACAAAACTCCAGAAGAAACGATTGAGTTCACAGAACTAAAAGATGGAATTCTTGAGGCAATGAAAAAACTTCCTCCAAGAGAAAAAGAACTCATTGAATATAAATTTTTCAAAGAAAAAAAACTTAGGGAAATAGCAGAAGAATTCAATATATCCCAATCGAGAATATCGAGAATCATACAAACGGGATTAGATAGAATAAAAAAAGACTTGGCTAAACAGGGGATTATTTAATAAATGAAAACTATTTTTGAAAAAAGTAACGGTATTGATGGAATAAACTTAACAGACGAAAAAGAAAACTTAAATTTTCTTGATAAGGATTTACTAAGAACATCGGATACCGAACTACCTCAGATGTCTGAATTAGAGGTAATGCGTCATTATAAAGAATTATCCGACTTGAATTTTTGTATTGAAAAGGGTTTTTATCCACTCGGTTCTTGTACAATGAAATACAATCCGAAAGTAAATGAATTTTTATCTACATTAGAAGGATTTAATATCCACCCTAATACATCAGATAAAAATGCTCAAGGTGCTTTAAAGTTAATGTACGACTTACAAACAGCTCTTCTAAAAATTACAGGAATGGATGCTATAACTTTAAAACCTTCCGCAGGTGCTCATGGTGAAATGACAGGCATGATGATAATCAAAAAATATTTTGATTCTATCGGTGAAAAAAGAACAAAAGTTATTATCCCAGATTCAGCCCATGGAACAAACCCAGCAAGTGCCAAAATGGCAGGATTTGACATCGTTGAAATTAAATCTAATGAAAAAGGTCAAGTTGATATTGATTCGTTAAAAGCTGTTCTAAACGAAGATGTTGCAGCTATTATGATGACAAACCCAAACACTTTAGGCATATTTGAAGAAAGAGTTGAAGAAATTTCTAAATTAATGCATGATAATGGCTCACTTCTTTATTATGATGGAGCAAACTTTAATGCGATTATGGGCTACACAAATCCAAAATTAATGGGATTTGATGTTGTTCACTTAAATCTTCACAAAACATTTTCAACTCCTCATGGAGGAGGAGGTCCTGGGGCTGGTCCAGTGGCTGTTGTTGAGAAATTAAAAGACTTTTTGCCTACTCCAACAATTGAATTTGATGGAAATAAGTATTTTAGAAATTACAATGTTAAAAACTCAATTGGAAGTATTAAAGATTTTTATGGAAACTTTTCAGTATTTGTAAGAGCCTACGCTTATATTTTAATGCTTGGTCAAAATTTGAAACACGCATCTGAGAATGCAGTATTGAATGCAAATTATCTAAAAGAAAAATTAAAAAAATACTATGATTTGCCTTATGATGAACCTTGTATGCACGAGTTCGTTCTCTCTGGAGAAAAACAAAAACAAGAATCTGGTGTTTCAACTCTTCATATTGCAAAGGCTCTTATGGATGGGAATACGCACCCTCCAACGGTTTATTTTCCTCTTATTGTCCACGAAGCTATTATGATAGAGCCAACAGAATCAGAACAAAAAGAAAAATTGGATGAATTTGTTGATACAATGATTGAAATTGCAAAAATGGCAAAGGATAATCCAGAAGAGATATTATCTGCACCTCATACAACACCTGTTAAAAAGATTGATGAGGTTACCGCAGCTAGACACCCAGACTTAAAATTTATCAAGGAATAATTAAAATGACGAATAAAAAAGAACAAAAAAAGAAAAAAGTATCATTCCCACATATGGGAACTATTAGCTATGCTTGGTCGGCAGCATTAAGAATTATTGGTTGCGAACCATACGTAGAGCCATATACAAGCAAAAAATCACTGTCTTTAGGAACAAAGCATTCTCCAGAAGCCATATGTCTTCCTTATAAGTTGATTTTAGGCAACTTTATCGAAGCAATTGAAGGTGGTACAGATTATGTTGCAATGATTACCTCTCCAGGTTGTTGCAGACTCGGAGAATACGGAAAATGTATTGAAAATGCTCTTAAAGATCTAGGTTATGAAGCAAAATATCTTGAACTACAATTGTATGATGGAGTTCAAGGAATGTATAACTTTCTAAAAGAAGCTAGTGGAAAGAATAATCCGCCTCTATTTATTAGAGCTATTGTAATAGCAATAATAAAAGTGTTTATGATGGATAAACTTGAATCTAAACTTTCTTATTATAGAGCTAGAGAAATCCACCATGGAGATGCTGAAAAACACTACAATAAAGCTTTAAAAATAATTGATGAAAACGATACTCTTCTTGGTCTAAAAAAAGCTCAAAAACTTATTGATGAAGAAATGAGTAAGGTTGAAATTGATAAAAATAGAGAAATTCTAAATGTTGATATTACAGGAGAAATCTACGTAGTTAACGACGAATTTTCAAACCAAGGAATTGAAAAAGAGTTAGGAAGAATGGGTGTTGAAGTTCGAAGAAGTTTAACGGTAAGTAGCTTCTTAAAAGATGCAATCATTCCTAAAATCTTTAGAAAAGGAGAAACACACTTACAACGTGCAGATAGATTAGCAAAGCCATATCTTATGAGAGATATCGGTGGTGATGCTTTAGAGTGCGTTTCAGATGTTGCATATGCAAATGAAAGAGGAATTGATGGTATTATCCACTTAAGCCCATTTACTTGTATGCCTGAAATCATGTCACAAAATATCTTCCCTTCGATGAGAGAAGATTGCGAAATTCCTATTTTACCACTAATCCTAGATGAACAAACAGGTAGAGCTGGTTACATTACAAGAATTGAAGCTTTTGTTGACTTAATGAAAAGAAAAAAAAGAAGAAAAGAAAAAGCTAAAAAAGAAGCTCCAGCTCAAGAAGTTGTTAAAAATTAAAAATTGTTTAAAGGAGTTTTATGCTAAAACTGTTTTGGAACAACTTTAAGAAAACAAATGATTGTATAATATTAGCAACTCCGCTGATATTGTTTTTGTCTGCGTTGAGTTGGTATTATTCATATGCTAGGGACTCAATCGACAACATACCGAAGCTTATTCTCGCAATTGCAACAATGCTTATTATGATTAGCGGTTGCTTATCTGCTTGGGTTTATATGGCAAAGAAAACAATCCGAATGTCTAATAAAATATTTGTTTTTGAGAAAGATAGGGCAAAAGCTTTCGGAGAGTTAATTTTATCATTACCTAGAGGAATAGGAAGATTATTTCTTCCAATGCTAGGTGTCATACTAATTATTATAGTTGCCTATTCTATACTAATTTTGGCAGACACATATGTAATAAGCAAATATATTGGAACAATAGACTTGAGCTTATTAGCAACTGAAAAATTAGCCCTATCAAGCCAAGAACTAATGAACGAGATAAACGCTCTTCCAAGGCAAGAAATTTTAGCAATCAATTTTTGGTATTTACTTTTCGCATTTGGTTCAATGATTTTTTCATTCTTAGGAATTTTATGGATTCCAGAAATAGTTTATGCTGAAAAAAATCCATTTAAGGCCTTATATAATTCTATAAAAAAAATTATTATTACATTCCCAAAAACATTAGGGGTATTTGTTTATATCAATGTGTTATCGATTCTTATTTCTATTCTAAATACACTTTTAATGGTAAACCCGATATCATACTTTTTAGTTTTGATAATTTATTACTATTTTCTTGTATATATAGTCGTGTTATTATTTAGATATTATGAACAAACATTTATCAAATCAGGAACCGAAAATTAAAGTTATCGCTATTGTTGGAGCGACTGCAAGTGGTAAGACAGCCTTCTCTATTGACTTAGCTAAAAAAATCGGTGGCGAAATAATTTCAGCCGATTCCAGACTTGTTTATAAAGGGTTTGATATTGGAACCGCGAAACCGACAATTGAAGAAAGAGAAGGAATTCCACATCATTTAATAGATGTTGTTGAGCCAGAATTTGACTACTCTGCTGGAATATATAAAAATCACGCAAAAAAAGTAATTGAAGAAATTTCTCAAAGAGGGAATATACCAATTGTCGTTGGAGGAACAGGCTTATACATAGATATTCTACTAAAAAACTTTACTCTTCCGCAAATTGAACCAAATAGAGAATTACGAAATAAACTTTGCAAATTAGATATTTCAGAAATTTATCAAATATTAGCAGAAAAAGATGCTGAAGCTGCACAAATTATTGATAAAAACGACAGAAAAAAAATTATTAGAGCGATTGAAATTATCAACATAACAGAAAAGCCACTTAAAGATTCTAGAGGCATAGAAGATTCCGAATATGAAGTAGAATGGATTGGCAGGAATTTTGATAGAAAAACTCTCTATGAAAGAATTGATAAAAGAGTAGATTTAATGATTGAAGTGGGATTACTTGAAGAAACGAAGGCTTTACTAAATAAGCATGGGCGAATTCCAAACTTAATAAATACCATCGGATACCGAGAAATTATTGGATATATAGACAATAAATATTCATTAGAAGAAGCCAAAGACTTACTCAAGAAAAATACTCGAAACTACGCTAAACGCCAATTAACCTGGTTTAGAAAAAATTCCGAAATAAAATGGAACATATTTCCAGAAAAACTGAAAAAATAATTATAATTTTATTTTCACGACAACTTTTAAAACTTTTTGAGTTAAACCATTAATTGATACTTGAGGTGCGTGAGCTTCATGAGGATATATCATCATGAAATTTGTACCATCAAGTTTGATATAAGGATAACCTTGAATACCATCAGAATAGAATGCGATATCTCTTTTTTCATCATAAGGAACTTTTACACTCAAATTATCTCTAGAAGCATAGTATATGTTTTCTGAACCCTTTAATAACAATTGAATATCAATATATTTATCATGTGATTCAAAAGAAGCGACTTCAATATCCTTAGTATTATATTCTTCAATATTTACGTATATGCAATCAGATAAAACCAGTTTGCCAAGTTTGATATTATTAATGTCTAATTCTGAAAGAAACTGAACAACTTCACCTGGAATTTCCTTATACAATTTTAATTTTTCTATTTTATCAACTATCATATTAAAACCTAACCTTTCTTATATAAAAAACGGGTTTAGAGAAAAACTCATAACCCGTTTTTAAATTTTATATATTAAAAGAATCTCAATTTATTCCTTACAGAAATAAAGCAATTGTTGTTTGTACATGGATTTGAATTAGAATCAATCATCTCCGTAACCTTACCTACATCAGTACCCATACCTCTTGCCTTTAAACCAAGATTCTTACAGTATGGGGTATGAGAGCCGACAAGTTTTGCATAACAGATACCTCTTGCATAAGAAACATTTGAATAGGCAACAATACGTTTTCTTGCACTTCCGCTTGCTGTCGTTTCAAAATAATATACATCAACTGGAATATTTTTTACACTATTACCAGCAAGATAAACGTCATTTGAAACAGCATTTTTAGCTTTTGGTGCATCAAGAGGATACCCTGGATAAACTCTGCCATTTGTACCAACATAGAATGGGAATATGTCTTCCCATAATGTACTAGAACCCTTTGCTCCACCATTTATATCAACAAAAACAGTGAATCCACCAACCGCAAAGGCTCTATTATCTTTTTCTAAACCTGCACTATAATCTATTGTTGACAAATCGGTAGAAGCACAGCAATTTCTAGCATCACCCATTTTTTCTAAACTTGCAGAGTCTAGGGTATAACAATGAGCTTCACCAGCACAGAAATATCCGCCAGCTGCATCACATAATGCTCTTGTTGATAATGGTTCATTCGAAGATTTTAGCAATTCTCTACACATATTTTGAGTAGAAGTTATGCCTACTGGATTATAAGATAGTCCAGGAATTGAAGCAGCTTTGTCGCCCAAAATCCATAAACGTAATCCATTTGCTAATACAATATTTGGTCTTACTTTTGCAAACGCACCTTGTTTACTATTTATAGATAAATAACCAGAAGCCCCGTTACCTTTTGCGGCTTCCAACACAGCTTTATTTACACTTACATTATTTTCAGCGGTAAAAGCGTTACAATAGGTTGAATCTGGAACAATATTCCAATTTGAATGAATTAATTCACATAGACGTTTGCCTTTGATAATTGGAGCATTTGGAACACATACTTCAGTAATTTTATCAGTATGATACCCGTCTGCACATTTAGTTTTTTTACAACGTTCAGCAGAAGTACCTGCTTTTTCCATCTCATAACCATTTGCACATTCACAAGCCGTACCATTATATACAGAGTGCTCTGGACAACACCAATCGTTTACAGGATTATATTCACCCGTACAATATCTACAATAATCAGTGTCGGTATTTGCGGCAACAGAAGTTGTTCCCGCATAATTGTTATATGCAGTTCTTGCAGAAGCAGAAACTGTCGTAGGAGCATATGAATTGTATCCAGATTTAGAAGCACAACAAACTTTTTCATTATTTGCAGTTACCGAACCTGTTCTACATACACAATTTATACTTTCAGATTCATTTTCATCTGTCGTAACCTCATTAGCATTTCTCATACCATAATATGGGGCACTTTTACAAACATTTGGCATTTTAGGAGCTGTTACGGGTAAAAAGCTAGTAGATCCAGAGGAACCAGAATCAGAAGGACGAGTTACATAGGAATCACAGTAACTATAAACGGTTGTAGTACCATCTTCATCATCAACCTCTTCGTTAGTTCTCAATTCAGTCTTAACTTTATAGGTATTCTCATTATCATCAGTACCATTGCAGTAAGTAGCTAAAGCAGAACAATATGAAGCAAAAGATTTCTTTTGCTTTAAATAACCTTCTAATGTTGCCAAAGCAGAATTAACTTTATCTGTATCTTGTACCGTTCCGCTAGAAGTAGTCTTTTCATAAGCTGAGCCCAAAAAACAACCATTTGCAGGTAATAAACTTCTAACAACAGCGAAATTATAGTTATAATCTGTAGATATAACTTTTCCATTTGAATCTTTATGTTGCTTATTTCCCCAAGTAGCAGAAGAAGTACCTGATGTTCCTTCTTCTTCATGAGTCATCAACTCTGAACACGTATAATATCTAGTGGAACCATCTGCTTTTGTTGGGTTTTCTTCATTCTTTACATTTTCACCATTTTGACAAACCCTAAACAACAACACTGCTTCATCATACATATCACTAGCAATAGTCGAATCCAAAGTCTCATCATCAGCAAAACTCTTCGGAAATAAATTTTTAAATACAAAATGTTCTGTATAAGCAAATCTTGTACCAATATTAGAAAATACAGATTTTATATTAACAAGAAAAGTATTTTTCTTCACATTCCCAGCAATTTTTGTAGAATCATCGAATTGAGATTTGTACATTCCATCTTCAGGGTCACCAAGAGCAACAATTTGACCGCCCAATTTTTCAACATTTCGATATGCCATATAATAAGCATATTCATCTGATTTCGCCAATTGATTTTGAATAATTGGAACTATAATAACAATTAACAAAGCGACAATCATTACAGCAATTGCCAACTCCATTAATGAAAAACCAGCTTTTTTATTTTTTTTATCCTTGAAGACTCTCATCAGACCCCCATTCATATTAAATTACATTATTTTAATTCTAACATTGCCTTTTCAAAATCTTCTTTATTTGGAGCTTTACCATGCCAACCAGCATTGTTTTCCATAAAAGAAACACCTTTGCCCTTAACAGTATTAGCAACTATTACCGTTGGTTTATCAGATAATTTTGAAGATTCAATAGCATCATATATTTCTTGTAAATTATGACCATCAATTTCTAAAACATTCCAGTTAAAAGCTCTTAACTTGGCAGACAAATCATCAATAGCCATTACAGATTCAGTATTACCATCAATTTGTAATCTATTTCTATCAATGATTGCAGTAAGGTTATTCAAGTGTCTATGCGGAGCTTGCATCATCGCCTCCCAAACACTGCCTTCTTGCATTTCACCATCTCCTAGTAATACATATACTCTAGCAGGATTTTTATCAATTTTCAAAGACATGGCAATACCACAAGCAATAGACAAACCTTGTCCCAAAGAACCAGAAGCTACTTCAACCCCTGGACAACATAAAGAAGGATGTCCTTGCAATCTAGCTCCAAATTTTCTAAAAGTTTTCAATTCAGCTTTTGGAATAAAACCAACCTGAGAAAGAACTGAATAGTAAACTGGCGAAACATGACCTTTTGAAAGAACAAACCTATCACGAGATTGGTATTCTGGAGAAGATTTGCCATCAACAGCATGTTTCATACACTTGTTAAACAAAACCGTCATAATATCACATGACGATAATGAGCCACCAATATGTCCAGACTGAGCTTCATAAACCATTTTAATCACATTTTGACGATTTTCACAGCTTAATTCTTTAAGTTTATTTAATTCTTGTTCTGATAAAGTAATCATTATTTTGAAAACCTTTCTTTTAAAACTTTTAAAACAAATAATGGTAATGTCGGGAATATTCTCTTAAATCTCTTAGGTTCTTTAAAAGTTCTATATAACCATTCCAAGCCTAATTTCTGATATATTTTAGGAGCTCTTTCTACAACCCCAGCCCAAACATCAAAACTTCCACCTAAACCTATCAAGGTAGAATTTGGCAATTTTTCTTTAATATTATGTATGAAAAATTCTTGTTTAGGCGAACCTAATGCAACTAATACCAAATCTGGATTTGCAGAGATTACAGATTCAATAATATTTTCATCATTATCAAAATAACCATCATGAGAATATACAACATTTAGATTTTTATATTCTTTTGACAAATTTTCAATTGCAGAATCAACAACTCCAGGTTTTGCACCAATCATAGCAACAGACTTTCCCGAAGCTGTAAATTTTTCAACCAAAGCTTTACCTAAATCAATTCCGGCAATTCTTTTTACTTTATAACCAAGGATTTTAAGCCCAATTTCAACGCCAATACCATCAGCGACAACAAGCTCTGCACTATTTATAATCTCTGCAAAATCAGGATTTTTCTGAGCGGCTGAAATCATTTCAGGATTAATCGTTACAATTTGTCCATGCTTTGAATAAGCCCAATCAACAGCTTGTTCAAAAGTAAAACTATCAACATCAAATCCCTGTATTTTGACTAAATTTCTGTCCATAAGACTATTATACCATATTATTCAAAATTATGCTATAATTTATATATGAAAAATATATTCAAAATAATTTGGGGAGTAACAATGCTAATCTGCTTCGCTCAAGGAGTTCAAGCAGCACAATTTGAAGTTTTAGTTCTTCCTACGGGAATTTTTTCAACTTGCTCTAATTATTTTTGTTTTCCAGATGTGTCTGAAATTATTGCAGAGGATGTTATAACTAATCTTAATGAATATAATTCAATAAAGGCGAAAAACCTTTCAGACATTAGGAGAGAACTAAATAATAATGACTCTTTAAAATTTGAAACAGAAAATATGCTTAATAATTTTGAAAAAACAAATAACGTTGATTTTAAAACTCTTAAGGATATTTCTCAAAAATTCAATGTCAAATCCGTTTTGTTAATTTCTAGTAATACTGTTACCCCCAAAAACAATATAAAGAGGAACTTATGGGAAGTTTTAGAAATATCAAATGCCTTCAAAACAACTACACCATATATATTACAAACATCCGCAGTTTTAACAGATAACGTCAACGATATTATTATGTGGAGTAGCAAATACTCAAAAACTGTTACTGATTCAAACGGATTTTACTTAGCTCAAAACCAAGCACAAGCAGCCTCACAACTTGAAAAAATAAAGCTATACTCTAAAAATAATATCTCACAAAATATATCACAAAACATCCATCTTCGATTTTTCCCAAAAGATGTACGAACATTTAGTGTTAATAAACAAAATTCAAATCCAGACCAACCAGAAGAAAAGAAATTTGTTCCTAACGCACTTGAACACTTGATTACACCGCAAATGATAAAAGAATTAGATGAAGGTCAAGCTAATACTTCTGATCCTACTGATGATTTTATTTTTGAATTTTAATCCGCCAAATTTGTGACACCAATTATAATTTTATCAATATGATTTAAACTATCAATCAAATCGAAATATGCGATTATTGTAACAAAAGAGAGTATAATTATAAAATATCGTTTTAACATAACCTTCAAAGGTTAAAACATAATAAAACATTTTCACTCTCCAAAATAATAACAAATATAGGGCAAATTTTGCTAAATTAAAATTGAGATATAATTGTATTTATTTGTTTAAAATATCTTGTTAATATATCTTAATACTTATAAATATGCTATTGCATTTTTGAATTATAGATTTAAAATATGAGTGTATTTAGTACAATAAATAAAAGATAGCGTATGAAAAATGTCATTTATCCAAAAAGTATGCCAAAGGCTGGGCGAAAATAACAAGCCTATTTATACCGTTATGGCTATTGCCTGCGGTAAAGGTACTGTTAGACCAATACTAAGTATTACAGACAAAAAAGAAAAACCAGACGCAAGAAAATATGCAGCCCTTAGAGAATTGATGACTGAATTTATTGGTGTTCCTACAACAATGGGAATGGGATTACTTGCTGAAAGTCTAACTGGTTTAGTTGCAAAGAAAGGAACGATTGAATATAAGCATGCGAACGCAATATTATCCTTTTTAGGAATATGTCTTGCTGCTGGATATTTTGTTCCAAAGTTTTGTAATTTAGGCATGCCTCCAATTATGAAGAAATTAATGCCAAATTACGACCCAAATGCAACATCTGACTCTGTTCCAACAGCACCAAATGTTAAAAAACCTGAGGTTATCGCTAAACCAACTGGAAGCAAAAAACCAAATGGTCCTAAAAGTTTAAACTACTATTCTCAAGTAGGTACAAGCATGCCGTATTATCGTGCAGAAATGCGAGTGTAAATTATGGAAATTAAACCTGTAACACAAGCAACATCACCAATAAAAAGATTATTAACAAATCCTAAAGCCGCACAGTTTGCTCAAAGCACAATTTGTGCCATATCTGTTGAAACAACACTAAAAGCCTTAGGCAGACCAACATTTATCTATTTTGATAAAAATGCAAATGGAAGATCAAAAAAATATGCAGCAACTAAAGAATTATTATATCAATCATTTTGCTTAGGTTTGTACTTAGGTTTTATCAATAAGGTTAAAAAGCCTGCATATAATATAATCAAAAAACATTTCTTTAATGATAAAGAACAACTAAGAAAACTTGATTTATATGATTCATTCCAAGAAAAAATTGATAAAGCCGCAAAAGAAGATAAAAAAGGACTTCGAGAAGAATTTGCAAAACTTATTCATGAAAATAAGGACTACAAACTAGGAAAAGGAGTTCACGAATTAAGTTCAATTGGCTCAACTGTATTTATCTTAGCACTTTGTGCTCCTATTCTATCCCAAATAATATTACACCCCGTAATGGATTTAATATTTAAAAATAAAGATAAGAAAAACAATACAAGTCCTGTTAAAGAACAAAATCCAATTAACTCAAACTCCACAATTACAGAAACGAAAGAGATTGAAAAATCTGAAGGCGAAATTTAACAGAAAAATTTATAGACACAGAAAAGAGAAACGAAATTCGTTTCTCTTTTTTTAATAGAAACAAATAAAATAAAAAGACCTATTAAATAGGTCTTTTTATGGTGCCGATGGCCGGGGTCGAACCGGCACGAGGGTTGAACCTCACAAGATTTTGAGTCTAGCACGTCTACCAATTCCATCACATCGGCTTATTAAGTTTTCATAAATTAATAATACCAAATAAATTTTATTTTTCAAGAACTTTTTTATTTACATTATTAGCCTTAATAAATCCAGTTGTTGAATAGCAAAAAACATTAAGATAGAAGATAAAATAAATATGAAAACTTTTAGTATTTTATTTACAACACTTTTACTTTTCACAAATTTATCAGCAAATGCAACGACTTTTACAGGAGGAGTAACAAAAGTTGGGCAACAGGACAGCAACCAAGTCGTTGATGCTCAAACGAAGAAGGGCGTAGAATTCGCAAAAATTTCTATTCCTCAAAAGAATTACAGAACATATACAGACGGGAATGGGAATTTTCAACTTGATAATATTAAAATTACACAACCAACGATTATGAACATTGAAAAGGAAGGATACCGACCATTTTCATTAACCATTAATAATGGAGAAAGTTTAAATAATCCAATGAAAGTTGAAATTGTAAAAAGCGAATCCGCAGACATTTCTCTTGATTCTGATATTATTCACCTTGGAGATAATAGTTATTCAAAAAACTCCGCAAATGCAGATGAGTTTAGGTTACAATCAAGTGGTCCATATTATTCAAAGGATTTTATAATGACAAGCAATGCAAAAAGAAGTGCAAATTATCTTGTAATTGGTTCAATTGTTGGACTTGATACAAAATTAGCAAAAGCGATGGGACAAAATCGAATAAAGGGAGGAGCTTATTCTAGCCCCGCAGAAATATATTTTAATGGTCGCAAAATAGGAGAATTACAAGTTAATGGAGATGGACAAAGAATAAAAATTCCAAACGCTTTAATTGCCGCCGATTCTAAAAACCAAATCACAATTAAAACTGGACAAAACATGATGCCAAGTGACCACATAGATTACGACGATATAGAAATTATGAACTTATCAATCTTAAGTGAATAGTAAAAAGTCGGCTACATTGTATGTAGCCGACTTTTAAATACATTATTTTCAACTATCTTTTTAAGAAATCTGGAATTTCAATATTTGTGAAATTTCTATTTCCATCAGATAATATAGATTTTGTTTGAGTATTAAATGCTCCAGAGAAGAAATCTGCCGCATTCAATTGTGAAGATTCAACATTACCAGTAGTTGAATCACCAAACTTCAATGAAGAAGCATTATTTTTCAATTCAAAACCAGTTGCAATAACAGTGATCTGAATTTCACCTTGAATATTTTCATTTACTGCTGTACCAATGATAACAGTTGCATCATCCAATACTGCATCGTGAATAATTGAAGCTGCATCGCTAATTTCGTGAATACCCATATCAGGTCCACCTGTAATGTTAACAATTACACCAGAAGCACCATTGATTGAAGATTCAAGAAGTTGTGAATTGATAGCTTGTTGAGCAGCCTTAACAGCTCTACCTTCACCTTGAGCTCTACCAATACCCATAAGAGCAGAACCTGATGATTGCATAACAGTTTTAACATCCGCAAAGTCAACGTTGATGATACCAGGAACAGTGATAATATCAGAAATACCTTGAACACCTCTTAGTAATACTTCATCAACGATAGTAAATGACTCTTGAAGTGAAACTTGTCTATCAACAACTTGAAGCAATTTATCGTTAGGAACAACAATTACTGCATCAACTGATTCTTTTAATTTATCAATACCAGAATTTGCTTGATTTTGTCTTTTCTTACCTTCCCAAGTAAATGGTTTAGTAACAACAGCAATAGTCAAAATTCCTAATTGTTTTGCCAATCTAGCAACAACAGGAGCAGCACCAGTACCAGTACCACCGCCCATGCCAGCAGTGATAAATACCATATCAGCACCTTCTAAAGCTTGAGTAATTTCTTGTTGAGCTTCTTCAGCAGCTTTTTCCCCAACTGAAGGATCTCCGCCTGCACCCAAACCTTGTGTAGAAGCAGAACCCAATTGAATTCTGTTCTTTGTTTGTCCGTCAACCAAAACTTGTAAGTCTGTATTCATTAACCAAAATTCAACACCAGAAAGTCCAGATCTAATCATTCGGTTAACAGCATTGCCGCCGCCACCGCCAACACCAACAACTTTGATATTAGTTGGATTAGCACCTAGTCTTGAAGTTTGATTGTTTGACGGGTCATCTTTTCTTGCAAAGATGTCTGAAACGATATTTTCCACGTTATTTACCTCTTAAATTGTAATATTACTTTTTATTTCCTAAAACATATAACTACCAATTACGTAATTATAACAATATAGTATTGTAAATAGGGAAAAAGTACAATAATTTTCAGTTAATTATGACAAAAAATTAATATTCGATTTAATCTCTATCAATACATGCTGGAGATAGCCCCCAATGCAATTTATTTCTAAGAACAGAATAAAAATCATTATCACTTAATAACGCCAAATTCGCACAGTACAAAGATTTTTTTATAGTTAAGTCATTTCTGAAAGAGAAAACTTTTTGACCATCGGCACTTACTTTATACTCCTGATTTGGGCAAGACAATATTTTTATCTCATCCTCTGCACTTACCACAATCGGTCTTGCCGAAAATGTGTGAGGGCAAATAGGTACAATTGCAAGAACATCAATATTCGGGGTTAAAACAGGACCACCCGCAGCCATCCCATATGCAGTAGAACCAGTGGGGGTCGAAACTATAATCCCATCTGCCAAATACTCACAAACGAATTTACCATTTATTTGAAGTGAAAACCTTGAAGTTCTTGAAGATTCTGAGCCTTTAATTACAAAATCATTTAACGCAACATAATCATTAGCACACAGCATAATTCGTTTTTCAACTTTATAATTATTGGAAAGAATTTGTTCAGTTGATTCTTTTAAGTTTTCTCTAGAGGCTTGAGATAAAAAACCCAATCTACCAAGGTTTATTCCAAAGATAGGCGTATTAAATTTGGAATAAAATCTGGCAACTTTTAAAATTGTTCCATCTCCACCAATTACAAAAGCAAAATCATATCCTGATTGAAGATTATCAATATCAAGAACATCTGCATTAATTTCATGATCTAACAAAAGCTGTTTCAATTCTGACATAACAGCTTCCGAATTTTTCATAGATTGATTGTAACAAATTGCATATTTCTTTATCATATGTTCAGTTTATACCAAATATAATAAAAATCTACAAACATAAAGATATTTTGCTAATAATTATATTATAATATAGCTATGGATAAAAAACACTTTGTATATATTCTAAAAACCGAAAGAAACACCTTATACTGTGGATATACAGATGATGTAAAAAAAAGGTTTCAGCAACATCTGGAAGGTAAAGGAGCTAAATACACAAAAGCCAACAAACCTACACAAATTGTTTATACAAAAGAATTTGAAACAAAAAGCGAAGCGCTAAAAGAAGAATATCGAATAAAACATAAATTGACAAGAGAACAAAAACTCAAACTTATTAAGGAGTATCAGAAGAATTCTCGCCACTAGATTTATTATTAGAGAAATTTTCCAAATTTGTATTTAATTTTTCTATTCTTTGATTCGTTTTATCTAAATTTCGTTGAGCTTTATCAATTTCTTTTTGAGTTTTTATAACATCTTTTGCCCATTGATCATTTAGATATTTTTCATAAGCCTTATCTAAAACGGTAGTATCCTCAGTTGAACCTTTAAGAACTTGAAGTTTTTTATAATCTCTGATGTCCATTTTATAATCATCTTTCAAACTTCTTAAATTATACTTTCCTTCTTCTTTAATAGAATCTACAATTTTTTTGTCCTCTGCCTTTTTCTGCTTTTCAAGAACTTTACCTTGCATTTTTTGCATCTTTTCTTGACGCTGAACAGTAGTATAAGCCTCAACGCCATCTCTCACAACTTTATAACCATTTTCACTAACAGCAGGGGTAAAATCTTTTTTAAACGAAATTAACCTAGACTGACGACCTTGCCAATCAATACTCCACGCACCTAGATATATTGGAGTTGAGCCAGTATAAGCATACCCTTGAACAACAATTCTTGTAGAATCATTTTTATCAAATCCTAAAGGAATAATATCCCAACGTCTATCATCAAGATTTACGTCCATATATTCCTTCCAAAAGTATGTTATTGAATCTCGAACTTCTTGCAAGTCATAACTTACCCTTCTATTAAAATCATAAACATATGCTTTTGTTTCCCAAATCCCATCCTCTTGAGAACCAATTTTTTCTTTTACAAGTAATTTTGTACCATCTTCAGAAAAATCCACGGGAGTAAGGGTTCTAAAAGCAGCAAAATTATCAATCGCTTTTTCCGTTGATAAAATTGGTCTTGATACTCGTTTTGCAACATTTGCCTTTAAAATTCTATTTAAATTTGTATCTTCAGAATCCAAAATAATCATAAATAAATCACAAGCAACAGAAGCACTATCTGGATAATAATACACCGTAGGATAGATAAGCATCATATAATCTGGAGAAACTATACCCTGTGCGTTTATCATTCGTTTTAAATACAACTTCTTTCCCAATGATAATTCCACAGATCCTGGGGGATTATTATATTTTACAATTTTGTACAAAGGTTTAGGAACGTATTTAAAATCCGAAGGTTTCTCGATTTTAGGAATATCAAAAGACTGAGTACTTCTATCTTTATACTCAGATAAAGCTTCGTATTCATCAACAGTCATATATCCAGAAGGAGTTCTATTATAGATTTTACCCTCGATATTTTTTTCTTCATCAGCTTTTAAGACTTCATATTGATACTTTATTTCTTTCGCTCTTGTATCACTAACACGTTTAAAAGGAGCAGAAATACTATCCGAAACCTTATTAGCAAAAACAGAAATCGGAGATATTAAAACAAATAATAAAAGCGTTAATATAATTTTCTTAATCATATTAATTCTCTTACACTAAACCATCTTTCATTGCTGTTGCAACAGCTTTTGAACGAGTTTTCACATACAATTTTTGCAAGATATTATGAACATGCGTTTTTGTTGTAGCAATAGTGATTACTAATTTTTTTGAGATTTGAGGATTTTTTAAACCTTCAACAAGAAGAGCTAAAACTTCCATTTCTCGTTCAGTTAGACCATACAAGTTCTTTCCTTTTTGGTAATTAATTTCACCATGTTTAGATTGAACTTGATTATCTTTACGAATGTTTGATAATACAACTCTTGCAATTGCGGGGTCTAACCAACCCACACCTTCACTTACAGCTTTTATTGCAGAAATTGTTTGGTCAGAGGTTGCTCCCTTGGTTATATAACCATCTGCCCCAGCTGCAAATGAATCTAAAATATCATCTTCATTATCTCTTGAAGTATTCATTAGAACCTTAATTTCTGGCATGGCATTTTTAATTTTTCTAGTTGCTTCAATTCCATCAATCGTAGGTAAACCAATATCCATAATTACCAAGTCTGGTTTTAATTCTAGTGCTTGATTCACACCTTCTAAACCATCAGCAGACGTACCTAAAACCTCGATAGACTCATTATTAGAAAGAGCAAAAGATAAGCCCATTCTAGTCATATCGTGATCTTCAATTATTGTAACCTTAATATTTTTCGACATTTTAAACCTACCTTATACTCTGGATTTCGCAACAACATTTGTTAATAAAAACGAAAATTCACTACCTTTATTTACTTTACTTTCAACCCAAATTTTCCCACCATGAGCCTCAACAATTTGTCTTGAAAGATATAATCCTAACCCCGTACCAGTTGAACGTTTTTTACTTGTACCTTGTGAAAAACGCATAAACAAATGAGGGATATCTTCTTTTGGAATACCATTACCGTTATCTATTACAGAAAATAAGACATCTGAATTATGAGCTTTCATGTAAATATCAATTGTTCCGCCTTTATTTGTATAATTTAAAGCATTTCCACAAAGATTAGTTATTACTCTCTTAATTTCAGCTCTATCTGCATCAATCAACAAATCTTTATCAACTTCATTGTGAAGATTAAAAGAAATATCTTTTTTCTTTGATAAAGGCTCTAATTCATCATAACATTGAGAGACCAAGTCAGAGATATTGAACACTGTTTTGCATAGATTTAACTTGCCACTCTCAAATCGATAAACCTCGAGCAGTGCATTAACTAACCCTAATAAATCCTCATTACTTTGTAACATTGTGGATAATAAAACTTTTTGTTTTTCTTCAACATTCCCTAAAGAGCCATCCAAGAAAAATTTCAAAGTTTGAATTGCCGCAAGCAAAGGAGTTCTCAAGTCATGAGTTAATGTTGCAATAAAATCATCCCTTAATCGTTCATTTTCCTTTTGTTGACTAAAATTACGGATAACACCAACAAATTTTTCAACTTCGTCATCTTCACTAGTCAAAGATGCAAAATTAATTTCAACTGGAATAGATTCTTCATTGAGAACATTTCTAATGTATAAATCTCGTAACAAAAATTCGGAATTTTCACAGGACAAACCTAAAATAGTACTTTTCACTGAAGATTTAGGAGCTCTATTCATCCTCGGATCATCGGAATAAGCAATCTCTTGAATTTTCATTTTTTGAAGCTTTTCCGCAGTCAAGCCAACCATATTTTCACAAGCGGGATTTACTTGTTCTATATTACCTTGAGCATCAATAATTATAATACCGTCAGCACAATAGTTGATAATCCCAGACAACTTCATATTCGCCAAGGTCAACTCTTTTGTACGTTCAGCAACTAATTCTTCCAATTTGTTTGAATATATTGTCAATTGAGCTTTTGCTTTTTCAAGTTCATCTATTTTCTGTCTTAAATTCGCAAGTAAATGACTACGTTCAATACCATTACGGATATTCATTATTAAATCATCATTATCCCAAGGTTTTTCAATATATTTATAGACACCAATTTCATTAATAGTCTTAATCGCATTTTCCTTATCAGCATATGCTGTTAATAAAATCATGCTAACTTCAGGATATAACTTTTTTGCCTCACGAAGAAACTCCAAACCATTCATTTCAGGCATCAAAAAGTCCGAAATAATCAAGTCAGGAGCTTCTGTTTTTAAATATTCAACTGCTTCAATCGGATTGTTATAAACAACAACATCCTTAAATCCTTCGACCTTCATCAACGTACTAAAAGTCGAAGTTAACAATTTATCATCATCAACGTATAATATTTTCCCTAAATCCATATCTACATAATAGGATATTTCGCAAAAATAAACAAATTGTTTACAAATCCGCAATATTCTACAACTTTAGTATTTCGGAGGTTTATATTCCCGATTTGATAATTCCCTATCAATTAAATAAAGAGCAGATTTTTCAGCCCCGAAAGCTTTTAATTTGGAAATAACTCGAAGAACTTTTGCTTCTTCTTCAATTTGTTCTTTCAAATACCAATCGATGAAATTCCTTGTAGCTAAGTCACATTCACCTTCAGACATATCTGCAACACAATCAATGGACGAAGTGATAGAACGTTCATGTTGATAAATTTGTTCAAAAACCCCAATTGGACCATTCATTTCTAAAGTTGGCATTTCAAGTTGTTTTAATTTAATTTGAGATTTTCTATCTAAAACATATTCAAATAGAATCATTCCATGGTCAATTTCTTCTCTAGATTGTATTTTAGCCCAGTTAGAAAAGCCATAAAGACCAATTTCAGAAAAATAAGCAGACATTGCAAGATATAAATACGCTGAATAAAATTCTTTATTAATTTGTTCATTTAACACATCCCTAATCTTATCACTAATCATCATTGTCCCTTTCTTTTTTATCTCCAACCCACAAACCATGTAGATTGCAATATCCTAAGGCTAAATCAATATCATTAGAACAATGCAAATTTTTGATTGGTTCATCAGTCGGTTCTAAAAACTTCACACATAGATATTTATCATCCTTAGAAACAGCCTCTATAAATTGAATATAGTGATTATCCTCCATAGGATGAGGAATTGCACCAACTTGAATTTTGGTTTCACCAGATTCAGAATCTTCTAAAAAAACTGGAACATGTTTTTCATTCGCAAATTCATCATTTTTGTGAGGTTGTAATAAAGTCATTGGTTTTCCGCAACAAACAAGTTCCCCTTCCCCAGAAATAAAAACTTGAACCAAATTTCCACAAGTTTCACATCTATAAAAAGCAAAACGTTCAGACATATAAAACTCCTTTCATTTAGAAGGTTAAAACTTGAAAGGAATAATACATCAGTAATTAGGATAAATATTTATAGTAAATTATTTTTTCTTTTCAATAGAAAGATTGTAACCTAGAATATCACAAATATTTTTTAACTCTTTAAAAGTTAAATACTCTCGCTTTAATTTTGCAGAAAAATTTGCAGGTTTTGTATTTTTACCTGTATATGAGTTCAATTTGTCAGACAAGTCCTTTTGCAACATATATTCCTTGTTCAACAAATACTTAACTAGCTGATAATCAGTCATATCGTTAATAATCATACTGAAATTATAGTTTACATTGACAATCATTGTAAAATTAGTTATATTAAACTATATATAAGTAGATTGGTTTATTTATAAATCAACTTAAGTAATAAATAAGGGAAGAAGTGATGAGCAAACATAAGGGATTTACACTGGCAGAAGTTTTAATAACATTGGGAATTATTGGTGTAATTTCCGCTCTCACATTACCAACATTATTAAAAAACTACAAAGCAATTGTCTTGAGAAATCAATTTAAAGAACAACATTCCAGACTTGCACAAGCTCTACGAAGAATGGTCGATGAAGAAGAGATTGTTCTTAGTCCTTCTGAACTTGGAGGAGGGCTAAGTAAATATGTTGCAAAATACTATAACATTTCACAAGACTGCGGAAGGATAAATGTTGGGACTACTGGTTGCATAAGATTAAATAAGGAAGGTTCCATTGATGAATATAAAACATACACTGGCAGGAAAATAAATTTTGGATATTTAGACGATGGCACACTAGTCTTGAAAGATGGGACAACACTATTTTTTGAACAAGGCTCCCAAGCAACAACTTTGGGATATTATCTAATAGGAATAGACATCAATGGATATAAAAACAAACCGAATAGATTAGGGCACGATTTATTTGTATTTAAAATTGAAGATAACGGGGAATTAACCCCAACTAAAAAAATTAAAGAATGGAATCCATATGGATTATGTAGCAAAACTTCATCCTCAGATTTAAATGGCTACGGTTGCACATTAGAGGCAATAAAAGACCCAAATTATTTCAAAAATTTACCTTAATAACAAAATCTGTATGTTTATGATAAAATATAAACAGGCCGTGTTCCACGGGGTGTTGCGAACCCTCGACCCGAAGCTTATGCGGGGTGCAGAGTCTGTTGTGAGGACTTTATAGACGGATTAAAATCTAGTATAATCGTTGATAACAATGGTTAAGATGGCGTAAGCTTTCGAACCGTGTCAGGATGGAAACATAGCAGCACTAAGATTGACCTTGCGGGTGTCCTAATTGTTGGAGGAGAAAGTATTAGAGGATAGTTCTTTTATAATTTTCGATAGACAGTAACACGGTTTTTATTTGTTTTATTTTAAAAATTTATCAACAATGTATCTTGGTCTTGCTTTCACTTCTCTATAAACTTGTCCAACATATTCCCCAATTACTCCAAGACAAAATATTTGAAGCCCTCCGAAAAAGCATAACAAAATAATCATTGTAGCAACACCATTTGGAGAGTCATTTAAAAATATTTTTTCAAAAATTGTTTCTAATCCCATCAAAAAACCAAATAATGCCATTACAAATCCTAAACCATAAATAATTCTTAATGGAACAATACTGAATGAAGTTATACCATTCAAAGCCAACCCCATAAGAGATATAAAATTAAATTTTGATTGACCTGCAAACCTTGGTTTTACATCAAATTTTACAGTAGTAGTTTTCAAACCCAACTCATGGAAAAAACCTCGTAAAAATAACGATTTTTCGTGGTACAAATCCATCATATCAAGAGCTTTTTTACTAACCAATCTATAATCCGAATGATTCATCGCAATTTTAGAACCCAAAATATTCATCAACTTATAAAACATGATAGCAGTAATTTTCTTGAAAAAGTTATCAGTTTTACGGTCATTTCTAACTCCTAAAACGATATCATAACCTTTTTGATACTCATCTACAAATTGTTCAATAGAAAGTTCATCTTGCTGCAAATCCGCATCAATAGAAACAGCACAATCACAACCTAAATCTCTAACACCTTCTAAGCCCGCAATTAAAGCTTTTTGGTTTCCATAATTTCTAACAAAAGTTGCACCTTTAACTAAAGGGGTTTCAGAATGTAAACGTTCAATTATTGACCAAGTCGAATCATTTGAACCATCATCTACACAATAAATATAACTATCAGAAGAAATTTTACCTTTTTCAACTAACATTTCAAGAACTTCTAAAAGCCTTCTACAAGTCTTTTCTATACATAATTCTTCATTATAACATGGTATTATTACAGCTAATTTAGGTATTTGCATTTGCTCTCTCTTTCTAATATCATGATTATATTATTATAGTGGCTAATATGCAAGGATATTTAGATGATAAGCAAAAAATTTATATTAAATGCAGATGATTTTGGTCTTTCCAAATATCATAATCAAGCAGTACTAGAAGGGTATAACAACGGTTTTCTAACAAGTGCCAGCCTTTGTGCAAATGGTGAAGCCTTTGATAGTGCAGTACACAACATTTTACCAGATTGTCCAAATCTCGGAATTGCAGCTCATTTAAACATTATGGAAGGTAAATCTCTTACAGACTGCCCATTATTAACTAACGACGAAGGAAGTTTCAATGTAGGTTACGGTTATTTAATCCTTAATCAAAAAAAATGGGAACTTCTTGAACAAATAGAGCAAGAATTTAGGGCTCAAATTGAAAAAATAAAAGAAAATGATGTTGAAATTGACCATTTAGATTCACATGTTCACACACACGCAATACCTGAAATATTTAAAATAACTTGCAAATTAGCAAAAGAATACAATATCAAATATGTGAGAACGCAATATGAAGAATTATACTTTATTCCAAAACTTCTCAAGCATTTAAATTTTAGCTACCCTATGAATTTAGTAAAAATTGCGTTACTACAATATTTTACATTGAAAAATAGAAAAACTTTAAATGAATATGGACTCAAATCAAATGATTTTATTATTGGCGTAGGATATACTGGCATGATGGATTCTGATGCTATCAAATATGGATTGAAAGCCATAGAAGAAGAAAGTATTGTCGAAGCATTAATACACCCATGTAAATACGATGATGCTACAAAAAATAGTCACACAAAAGAATTTTCAATAACCCAAAATAAAACACTAGAAGATACCATTAACAGACTTGGGTTTGAGTTAACTAATTATAAGAAACTTGGATAATGAAAAATTTAATTACTACAATTTTTCTTATTGGAATTTTATCAGTCTTTTTAATCTTCATATCAGAAACAGAAAAGACTAAAGAAGTTCTTGAGGTTTATACACCAACTAAAATAGGAATAGATATTGACAAAAACAAAACTATCTCAAATGAAGAAATATTTTGTATAGAAGGAGTTGAAAGTTTTTCACTTGAACCAAGCGAAGAATTTTATAACAACAATTCAAAACAATACAATTTAACAAACGAAGATTTTATCAGTCTAGGATACTTGGCTCAAGAATTTGCAACAAATACCATATTACACAAAAAAGTTTCATTCTCTCCGACCTCAAAAATCACTAATGAATGTAAATTCGCAAACATAAAAATTAACAATCTTGAATACAAAGACATTTTACTAAATAGCGGTTTTGGTGTAAATGGTAATAAAATTGGAAACATAGAGAACTTTAGAAATAAACTTGAGAAAGCAAAAAAACTTCATCTAGTAGTTCTAAACCATCATTCTAACAAATACCATACGCTTGATTGTAAATATGGTAAATTAGCTCACGATACAATCATTCTACCGAAAAGACAGCTTCCAAAGAATGCGAAGCCATGCAATTTCTGCTTTAAACAACATCTTAAAAAGAAAAAGACTTTCAAATATAAAAAAGATTTTGACATTTTTAATATTCCAAATATTCCAACGCCACCACTCGTTTTAACACAAGGAGATATTGCCTTATATTTTACGGACTTCACACACAAACTTAAACCAGATAACACCTGTTCATCATTAGTTTGTACAGAATTTGTAAAACTTACCAATCAAGCAAACGAAAGCATTGATATTGCAATTTTTGGATACGAAGATGTACCCAAAGTTACAGAAGCATTAAAAAAGGCTAAAGATAGAGGGGTTAAAATTAGATTTGTATATGATGAAAATTACAATACAGATAAAACCTATTATTCAGCAAATGACATTATAAAAAAATTATCCACAGTATCAAAATCAGACAGAAATGAATCTATAACAAACAGTAATTATCTTATGCACAACAAATTCATAATATTTGATAAGAAAATTGTTTATACTGGATCGATGAATTTTTCTAAAAACGGTTTATCTGGATACGATCAAAATGACGTTGCAGTAATAAAATCAAAAGAAATTGCAAATTTATACGAAAAAGAGTTTAATCAAATGATTGCTGGGCATTTCCACAAGGAGAAAGAAAAACATAATACTACTAATATTTTCAAACTCCTTAATAGCAATATTGAAGTCTATTTTTCACCTCAAGACAAAACTTCAAATAGAATTATTGAAATCATCAAAAATTCAAAAAAATCTATTTATGTTCCAACATTTTTGATTACACATTCAGAAATTTCAAATGAACTAATCAAAGCTCATAAAAGAGGAGTAGAAGTCAAAATCATAATAGATGCAAATAATGTTTACACTAGAAACAGTAAACATCAAATCCTAAGAAATAATGGAATACCACTAAAAGTTGAAAATTATGCGGGGAAATTGCATTCCAAAACAATTGTTATTGATGGCAAATATATAATACTTGGCTCCATGAATTTTTCAAATAGTGGAGAAAATAAAAATGATGAAAATCTACTAATTATTGAAAATTCAAAATTAGCACACAATTACGAAACGTTTTTCAAATATCTTTGGGCTATGATTCCAGACAAATACTTAAAACATAATCCAAAACCAGAAAGTAAAGAATCAATTGGTTCTTGTACAGATGGCGTTGATAACAATTTCAACGGGAAAATAGACAAACAGGAAGAATCTTGTAAATAAACTCTTCCTGTTCATAAAGTTATATTCTAAACTATTACTACATTCTTTCTGGAGCTGAAACAGCTAAAATTGTTAACGCATTAGAAAGAACTGTTTTAAACGCCCAAACCAAAGCTAATCTTGCCTTTGTTAATTCAATGTCATCTGTAATTACACGAGTAGAATTGTAGAATGAATGGAATTCAGAAGCTAATTCCTGAACATATCTACAAATAGTGTAAACTTGTCTTGTTTGAGCAGAGGAAACAATCAAAGACTTAAATTCTTCAAGTTTCAAAATCAATTTTCTAGCTTCTTTCATTGTCAAAGACATCAAATTCTTATCAAAATTAGAAGTTAGTTTATCGAAGTCCTCTTTTGAAATAACCGCTGAAATAGTTTTACCAGATTCAGTGTCAACTCTATCGTTTGTTGCATTTCTTATGATAGAACAAGCTCTAGCATGTGCATATTGAACATAGAATACCGGGTTTTCATCAGAATTTGTTTTTGCAAGTTCAATATCAAAATCTAAGGTTGTATCAATATTTCGCATCGCCATCCAAAAACGAGTAGCATCCACACCAACTTCATCAATCAAGTCCTCAAGGGTAACCATATTTTTACGTTTTCCCATACGAACTTCATTTCCATTGATTACAAGATTTACAAGTTGTCCAAGTAAAACTTCTAATTTATTAGGGTTATAACCCAGAGCCTCAATTGAAGCCTTAACCCTCGCAACATAACCATGGTGATCTGCACCCCAAATATTAATCATTCTATCAAATCCACGTTCTAATTTATCAACGTGATAAGCAATATCGGCTGTTAAATATGTATTTGAGCCATCAGCTTTTTTGATAACTCTATCTTGGTCGTCACCATAATCAGATGATTTGAACCATACAGCTCCTTCTTTTTCATAGATTTTTCCACTATTGCGAAGTTTCTGAACACATTCATCTACTTTACCAGACTTATGAAGGGTTAATTCTGAATAGAAATTATCAAAATTAACTCTGAATTTATCTAACAAATTGCGTTGAACCTTTTCTTCATAATCTTTCGCATAATCACAATATACTTGCAAATCAATTTTATCTGCATCATTTCCAACAGCAGCTAACTCATCTTTTTTGTCTTGTACAAATTTCTTTGCAACAGGAACTAAATAATCTCCAGGATAATAATTTTTTCTTTCAATTTCGTCTTCTGGAAAATCAACATCCAAACCAAAAACCTGTTTAACACGAATAACTAATGAACGACCAAGTTTTTGAATTTGAGAACCAGCATCGTTGATGTAAAATTCTTGATAAACATCATGCCCATAAAATTTCAATAAATTAGCTAAAGCACTACCCATAGCAGCCCAACGGCCATGTCCAATATGGAATGGGCCAGTTGGATTTGCAGAAATATATTCTAGAATAATTTTTTCTCTACTAATTTTATCTGGTTTACCAAAATTATTTTTCTTTGCAAATACTTCTTCTATAAGATTAACAAGAAGAGAATCTCCAGCCTTGAAGTTGATAAAACCGCCAATTACTGAAAAATCAGAATCTTCTTTATCAATAAACTCAAGAATAGAATTAGCTATCATAGGAGGAGCAATTCTAGCAGAACGAGCTAGAGAAGAAACATTTATTGCAAAATCACCAAAATCGGGATTTTTCGGTTTTTCAACAGACAAAGTGCCTTTTGTATATTCTGTCATTTGCCCTAATTTATTTGCAACAATTGCTTTTTCAATTGCGTTTTCAACTTTATTCAAAAAATAATCTCTTAACATACTAACCTCATATTAATTTTACCATTTGTATTAATTATATAATAAACAGGGGTAAATATAAATACTCACCCCCGTTCATATTAAAAATATTAAAACTTAAAAATCATATTCAGGAATTTCAAAAGGTTCATTATTTGCATCTTTGTCAACAAATTTTAAATAATAATCCATCGCAATATCCTTAGATTTTGCATAATATTCTTGCGGAATAAATTCTTCATGGAGTTCAGTTCTATCACCAGAGTAATTTCCTAAAACAGAAGCATATTTTTCAATATCATCCTTATTTAAACCTCCCCCATATGCTTTTGTTTTTGCATCTGTTCCAGAAGGACGAATTTCAATATACTTATCATCAAACTCTAGATATGTTCCATCTCCTACAAATTTTACAGATTTTAAATTATCAAAATTTAAGCCCTCAGAAGAAAATTTATTATTAAGAACATTCTTTATCTGCGTTAAAGAAATTTTATTTTCTCTCAATGCAATAGCCATAGCCAAGTAGAACATATCATTTTTAGTTCTAAGAGCCTCACCTGCGACTTTAGCCTCCTTAAGTTTATTAATATCTGGTTCCGACTCATTATAATAAGCTATATCCACTCTAGTATCAAATTTTCCGATAATATTATTAGATTCAAAAACATCTAATAAATATTGAGATAACGAAATGCCTAAATCATTAATTTTTGACACAAGAGAAGAGGCAACAATTATAGCTTCAGTTGCACTTTTTTCTCTCATTGCAACTGCACATCTTCCGTGTTTAGATTGAATAAGTTCCTCTGTTCCCATAATCATTCCACCAGATTCTTCACCGCCAAATAATAAGCGTGGATTTACACCCAAATCAATGGAATTTCCAAATACATCGTCAACAACAACCGAATCAGCAGGATTATTCTTTAGTTTTAATTCCACTTTTTTCATAATGTTAGCAATTTCTTTGAAACCAACAGGAACATTAACAACTTTAACATCGTTATTATTTGCCCATTCATCCCAAGATAGAGCAGATGCCGTTGTTTTAATCATAAATCTTGGGTGATTGTTCCACAAATTTTTATCTTTCAACTGCTTTGCCCAAAAATCCATAAGCATTAAGAATGCTTGGTTAGCACTAAATACTGTCAATACTGTATCATTATTTAATCTTATATAATCAACACCAAGTTTATCAAGTTCAGAAATTCGTTCAGAAGATTCTGTTTGCGTAATAGTCAATCTATCGTGATCTGGATCTGTAATAAGAACAACTGTCCCAATAGGATAATCTTTCAATCTTTCAGAATAATTCATAGTATCTATTACAGGGAAAAACTTTGTTCCATCGGCTCTTTTCGCAATAACAGTAGCATCTACGGAATAATCATAAAAAGCTTTTTCTCCTTTTGGCGTAACGTCATATTTTCCGATAGAATGGAAAAATGAATCCTCTTCAACATCAAACCAATCAAACTTTTCAGAAATTTCTAACTTGTTCAAAACTCGAGATAGGGTTCGATATGCAGAACCACCCACATTTTCAATTACTATTTTTGAGTTTAAATTTTTAATCAAATCTAAATTAAAATCTTGAGCAACCCCTGATTTCAAATATTCTACATACAAATCAACACCATCATCCACAAGTTTTAAAACATTTTCATTTATCAATGGATTATTAGAATCAGAAATTTTGATTTCATATGAACCTTTCTCGTTAACTTCATCAAATATAGATTGAATTTTATTAACAAATTCCATAGATTCTTCCGGCAAATATTGACTACCTTGGCAATTCAAATCCTTTGTAGCATTTTTTACAGAAATACCATGGCTAGATGTAATATATTCCCCACCTAGCAAATCTAGCTTGAATGCTAAAAATGAAGCTAACCAAATAGGAATTGTTCTCTTTCCAACAGGAACAAGAGTTTCTATACCTTGAGCTGCTTGAATTCTCGTAATTGCATCTAAAAACAATTGAGAATTATAACGAACTTCACATCCCGCAACTTTTACAATCCTTTTATTTGGATATTTTTCTTTCGCAACAAGAGCTTTTGCCAAAGTCGCAAGAACAATCCCAACTAAGTTGATAGGAAATCTTGTATCTTGAGGATATAAAATATTTTGAGGACCTCGAATACCAGCCGTAGAAACTTTTGCCTCTTTTGCATAACCAGCAAACCAATCCTCCAAACCCAAACCTTCTGGATTTGATTGTTCATCATATTGTTTCAAGTGTTCTTTCTTCAAAATAAAAGAAAATTCGCCTTTATTATTAAAATCCATAAGATTTAAACTCTTTATATAATCTGGAGTTTTATCATATACGCTTTTAAACAATTCATTTTCTAACAAATTATTTGATTTTTTTAACTCAAACATCTTATCTCTCCTTACTTTACCTTGATAATACAATAAAAAAAATTTATAAAGTAGCCTCCGAACATATTTTTATGTATAATACTCATACAGACAATGGAGAGCAAAATTATGACAAAACAAAAAAAACAATATTCTTCAAGAAAGGCATCCCAATTTAATATTTGGAGAACTCTATTTCAATTTTTAGTCTGTAAAATTGGCTATATGATAAGACTAAAACTAGTGTACAGATTAGAAGTTCATGGACTTGAAAATGTACCAAAAGATAATAGATATATTGTTTGTCCAAACCACTTATCAACTTTGGACCCACCTTTAATGGTAGCAGTTATGCCTAGAAGTGTTTCTTTTATGGCAAAAAAAGAACTTTTTGATATTCCATTTTTGAGATGGTGGATTGACTGGCTTGGAGCGTTTGCAGTAAATAGAGAAAGCTTAGGGCCATCTACTGTTAAAACAGTACAAACTATCAGAGAAAGCAACTGGGTTCTTGGAATGTTTCCTCAAGGCACAAGAGGTGTACCCGGAGAAATTAGAGGCGTAACTAAAGGTTTTGCAGGCTTAGCTAAACTTACAAAATGTGACATTTTACCAGTTGGAATTATCGGCTCAAACGAAGTAAAAAGATGGCCTTTTACAGGGAAAATCATTGTAAATATCGGGAAACCAATTCCTTATAATAAAAACACTGATATTGTAAAAGAAAAATGGATTGAAGAAATTCAAAAACTTACAGGATTCAAATACATAGAAGAAGAACAACCTACAGATAAAATCACTGAAGGAGAAAAGAATAATGGCTAAAGAAGTTCGAAACTTCAACCGAAGATATGCAAAAGAGTATAACATATTTAGAACAATTTTTTACATGGGTTTCTTATATATTGTTGTGTACGGTTTTTATTTAATCTTCTATAATTTTAAAATTGAAGGTCGCAATAACATTCCAGCCCACAAAGCAAAGGCAGGAAAATATATTTATGCGGGAAATCATGTTTCAATATTTGACCCACCGATGGTTTCAATGGCAGCAAATTGTCCAATTGCATACATGGCAAAAAAGGAACTTTTTGACCCAGATGAAAAACTTAGTTGGCTAGTAAAAAGGTTAGGTGCTTTTGCCGTTGACAGAACGAAGCCAGAAATTGCAACATTTAAAACTGTTAAAGATGTTTTAAGCACAAGTTGGTCTTTAGGAATTTTCCCTCAAGGAGGAACTAGACCATACGGAAAACTAGAAGGAATTAGAAAAGGATTTGCCGTTATTGCTAAAAATGCAAAAGCAGATATAATCCCTGTTGCAATTGCAAATTGGGACGGATATCCAAAGTTAAAACCATTCACAAGAAGAAATGTAACCATTAAAATTGGAAAACCTATTTCTTACAAACTTAAAGAGGATGAAATAATATACGAATGGTGTAAACAAATTTCTGAAATGGCTGGTTATGAAAATTGTGCAGAAATTCCAGAATCATACATGGCAACAAATGAAGAATCACCTACTAAAGTTCTAAACTAAAAGAATTTACAATTTAATTACATAATTAAAAAATAAAGCCCCTTTAAAAGGGGCTTTATTTTATTTAAAGAAAGGAATTTTTATAAATCAACTGCGATTGATTAAAACCTAAGCAGCAGTCTTTGCTTGTTCTTGTTTTGGTTGTTCAGACTTTGCTTGTTCTGGTTGAGCTTGAATTTGATTCAATTTATCTAACGCAGCTTTTGCAGCTTCTGCTACATTCGGATCTTTGTCATCCTTAGCAACTGTGAATACAGTTGTTAAGTCTTTTTTGTATTCAGGATTTTGTAAGTAGCTCAATGCTTCAATTGCAGATGCTCTTACCATTGGGTTTGGATTATCTTTCAATTGATCTACAATTGTTACAGCTCCTGGAAGTTCTGTTAATGGAACTGTAGAATTTGATAATCTAGCTACTTCATCAGCATATAGTTTTTGCATTATTGCTGATGTAAACAATGCGTAACTTTTGTTTCTTTCAGCTTTTTCTTGTGGAGAAATTGTATTAGCTAAAGTTTTTTCTTGTTCAGTTACTTCTTTGCCTGACAAAATCTTTTCTCTTGCTGCAACTTGTTCAGGAGTTGGTCCTTCTAATTTGCTAGAGTCAAAGTTAATAATATTTGTCAAAGCATCAAACACTTTTGTATCAACTAATTCAGTTGCTTTTTCTGGAGATTCTTTTACCATTTTAGCAATTTCTTCCATACCAGCTACTTGAGCATCAAAATCTGGATTTGCTAACTTTGCAATGAAAGAGTTCAAATCAACTTGAGGAGCAACAGGTTCAGAAGGAACTACTTCTGGTTTAGCTGCTTCTGTTGTTTTTGGAGCTTCAGCAGGAGCTGGAGTTGGAGTTTGTTGAGGAGCTTTTGGAGCTTCTGAAATTTGAGGTTGAGGAACAACTACTGGAGTTGGCTCAACTGGAACAGGTTGTGGTGTCACAACTGGTTGATTAAAATTTTGTTGTTGTACCTCTGGAGCCTTTGGAGCTTCTTGCGGAACTGATGCAACAGCTGGAGCAGGTGCTGGAGTTGGATAACTCATTTGAGGTGGCATATAGCATGGTTGCTGAGCTGTTTGTGGATAATTATACACTGGAGCTTGTGGGTAATTGTATAGAGGCATTGTTGGTTGAGCATATGCTGCTTGTTGTTGACCTCCTACGCCTTGAGCTCCAACTGATGGATTACTGATTTCAATATTTACAGCATTATATTTCGGTTGTTGTGGAACAGGCATATATGTTGTCTGTTGTTGTACCATATAAGGGTTTGTCATCGGTACACATGGAATTTGATTCATAAATTTTTCCTTTCCTACATAAAATTGAGTCTATTACCATTCTACCCTTTAAATACTTATGAAGGGAAAATATTGCTAAATTCTAAGGATATTTTAATAAAACTTTACATTAAAAAGAAAACTTTAGGCTATTATTGAATTTCAAGGATATATGCATTTAGTAAAATTTTTAATGGAAAGAATAAGGTTTTTATGGTAAAATTATGAATGTAAGGGGTATTAAATAGCCTAAAAAGCACGATATATTTGAGGATATAGATGAAGATAGACAAAACAAAAACAAATTCCATAAGAAAAGCATTTGGGAAAACTTTAGCAGAAATTGGCGAGCGAAATGAAAAAATTATTGTCATGGATGCAGATTTGGCATGCTCAACTCAGACAAAAATTTTTGCGGACAAATTCCCAGACAGATTTTTCGATTGTGGAATTGCAGAACAAAACATGCTTGCAACAGCAGCAGGATTAGCATCCGAAGGAAAAATTCCATTTGTTGCAAGTTTTGCAGTGTTTGTAACAGGAAGAACATACGATCAAATCAGAAATGGTATTTGTTATCCTAATTTCAACGTAAAAATTGTTGGAACTCACGGTGGTGTAACCGTTGGAGAAGATGGTGCAACTCACCAAGCTCTAGAGGATATATCCTTAATGCGTGGGCTTCCACACATGACTGTCATTGTTCCAGCAGATTGTAAAGAATGCAAAGAAGCAATAAAATATGCTGCGTTGCATGAAGGACCAACATATATCAGAATTCCTAGAAGTAATGTTCCAGATATCTTCGATGAAAATTACAGTTTCAATATCCATAAAGCGGTTGTTGTAGAAGAAGGTACAGATGTTTCTGTATTCACAAATGGAGAAACACTAGCAGAAGTTTTATTAGCCGCAGAAGAATTAAAGAAAGATAATATTTCACTTGAAGTTATTAATGTTCCAGTCGTTAAACCTTTAGATTTTCAAACAGTAATTGAAAGCGTAAAGAAAACAAAATTTGCTATTACAGTAGAAAATCACTCTATTATTGGAGGACTTGGTTCTGCAATATGTGAAACGCTTACGGATAAACTGCCGTCAAAGGTTTATCGTTTTGGAATCCATGACGAATTTGGACAAAGTGGAAAAGCGGAAGAGCTTATAGAATATTATGGACTAGATTCTAAAACTCTCGCTAAAAGAATTAGAACAATGATTAAAAAAGAAAAAGAGCAAGGTAATATATGATAACATTTCAAAATGTAACCAAAAGGTATAAAAACGACCATTATGCGTTAAAAAACGTTAGTTTGCAAATCCATTCTGGAGAGTTTGTTTTTATTGTAGGAGCTTCTGGGGCAGGTAAATCTACCCTCATGAAACTTTTATATAGTGAAGAAAAACCAACAAGCGGTATTGTATCAATCGGAGGATTGAATATTGCAAATTTAACAAATGATAGGATTCCAAATCTTAGAAGATGCATGGGCATTGTATTCCAAGACTATAAACTATTACAAAATCAAACAGTATATGATAACGTTGCATATGTAATTAGAACTCTTGGGATAAGCAGTAAAGAAATTGATGCACGTGTAAACGGAGCATTGAAAATTGTAGGTCTTCACGAAAAGAAAAAAGCAACTCCTTCTGAATTATCTGGGGGGGAACAACAAAGAGTTGGAATTGCGAGAGCAATTGTGAATGGACCACCATTATTAATTGCAGACGAACCAACAGGGAACTTAGACCCTAAAAACTCTATGGAAATTATGCAAATATTAGATCAAATCAACCAAAGAGGAATTACAGTTATTGTTTCAACACACGATAACGCTATGGTTGATTACTTTAGGAAAAGAGTTATCACTCTTGACCACGGGGAGATAGTAAGGGACATACAAGCAGGTACTTATGAATAAGAACTTAAAATCAAACGTAAAAAAACATATTCCAAAAGATTGGTTATGTGAATTAAGAATTTTATATAGATTGGGAAAAGAAACATTCAATGACATTATCCGCACAGGATGGGTAAATATCGTAATTATAACCACAATGGCGGCGATTCTTATGATATTTGCAACATGTTTCAGAACTGCACTTTCAATTTCATCATTTTCAAAAGAACTTGGTAGTGCTTTAGAAATTTCTGTTTATTTAAAAAACAGTTCAAACGCAAAAGAAGTTAAATCTGAAATCTCTCGATTTGAGCATGTTGAAAACATTGAAGTAATACCAAAAGCAGAATCTTGGCATAAACTTAAAAATGAGATGAGTTTACCAAATATTGACAATCCACTTCCTGACACACTTCATGTCAAAGTGGATACTCCAGAAAATTTGCAAGGAGTTTTTGACCATATTAAAACAATCCGTGCAGTTGAAGACATGAGCTATGCGAAAGATTTAGCGACGAAGATTGAGTTAGTTAACCATGTTGTTAAAACTATAACCATTATTGTTATTGGAATTATGGGCTTATTAACAATTACTATTATTAATAATACTATTCAACTCGTTATCCAATCAAGGAAAGAAGAAATTGAAATTATGAGATTGATGGGTGTAAGTAACTGGTATATAAGATTTCCATTCATCATGCAAGGTGCTTTTTACGGATTTACAGGTTCATTATTGGCACTTATACCACTCAACTATGTTCAAAATGGATTAGTTAATGTTCATAAATTCTTTATGGTACCATCTCCACCTTATGCACAAAATTTAGTTATTCTTGTAATGTTTACAATGAGTATCTTATTTGGGGCTGTAGGGAGTTTCTGGTGCATCAAGAAACATTTACAGGTATAGAATTTAATGATTGAAAATAACAATATATTATTAATATCAGAAGATGAGAATGCAACAGAACTAATTTTAAATAAATTAGTTCTGTTGCGTGATAATGACAAAATTACAAAATGCAATTGTAAAGAAACAAAAAAAGCACTACAAAACTCTTTATATTGTGTAGTTTTATTGTATGCGGATATTAAGGAGCAAGAATCAATATTTAAAACTATCAAAACGATTAAAGAGACAAAACCTGACAGTGAAATTATCTTAATCCCAAATGATATAAATACAGAACTTATTTTAAAAGCTTATGATGCAGGGATTTATGATTATGTTCCAATAGATGCAGAAAGTTTTGATTTTGTAATCAAAACAATTAATTGTTATAAATTACGAACTTTAAAAAACATAGAACAAAGAAATGAAAAATTTTTGTACCAACAAGGTGTAATTGATGAAAAGACCAATCTGTACAAATGCAATTATCTAAAAGATATTTTTATTGATATTGCCGATGATTTAAGAATCCAAAACGGGATTTTTTCAATTCTTACACTTAATGATAAAAATAAAACAAAAATATCAACAAATAGACTTGCTGGAATTATTAAAACCACGGTTCGAGGCGATGATATTATTGCAACAGCAAGAGGTGGAAAATTTTATTTAATTCTTCCTAATATTGATTTAGAAGGAACAAAAAAACTTATACAAAAAATTCAAGACAAAATGGGGGAAGAATTTAAAATACATGCAGGAATGTCTAAAATTGGAATTCAATCATTCGAGACTCTTGATAAAATAACTCAAGACAGCTTAAAATCAGCAATTCAAAACGATGAAATGACTGTATCTTTATCTGAAGTGACGGGTATGCAAAATGGCTGGCTTGAGGATGAAGACCAACCTCGTCATAAGGATTTTAAACTTTTCAAAGTTGCATTTACAAACAAGATGAAAAACGTTATAGAACCAATATTTTTCAGATTTCAAAAAGAATGCGAAACAAAACTTACAAATACGCAAGTAAGCCAGTATGCAAATAATATTGAAAGCGTTTTTAGCTTAAAAAACGAAACATTGCATAGCGAATTAGTTATTAGGTTTAATGGCTATGCAAAATTCAAAATAGAAATTAACCATAGTGGGCTTGATAGTGCAGAAAACACAAAACTTGAAATTTCACTAAGTCAACTAACAGACAAAGAGCTAACAAAACTACTTAAACAATTAAAACAAGAATATAAACAATACGCATTAAAAAAAGGAGATTAAAAGATGTTAAATATTGAAGATAGTGCTTTAGTTATCATTGATATTCAAGATAGACTAGTACAAGCATCAAAATATGGAGAAGAAGTTGCTCAAAACATGACTAAAGTAGCAAAAGCCGCAAAAGTGTTAGGGATTCCAATAGTTGCAACAGAACAATATCCAAAAGGGCTTGGGCATACAGTTCCTCAATTACAAGAAGCTTTTGACGATAAAACTTTTGTAACAGAAAAAGCCTCTTTTTCAGCTCTATTAGAACCAATTTTTGCTCAAAAAATTAACGAGCTTAAAAATGCTGGGATTAAACAAATAGCAATTGGTGGAATAGAAACCCACATTTGCGTACTTCAAACAGCAGTAGCATTGATGAATGAAGGGTTTGAGGTTTATGTAATAAAAGATACCTGTGCAAGTAGAAATAAAAAAGAATACAAGGCTGGCTTAGAACTTTTAAAACAATATGGAGCAAAAATTACTTGTGTTGAAATAGCACTATTTGAATGGTTAAAAACCTCTAAAAATCCGAAATTTAAAGAAGTTCAAGCTCTTATAAAATAAATTGTTCAAACTAAATCAAATTTAAAAAGGTAGTTTTGCAAAACTACCTTTTTTTTACGGATTTAAAATAACCATTTCACAATTTTTACAATCAAATTTCAGTGGATACTTTTTACCATTTAAATCAACTAAATATAGCTTTTTACAAGCCTTTCCACATAAATCTGATGCGAATTTCAAACAATGCTTCGTACGCATGAGTTCAATACCAGAAGAAACATTTTGTTGTGCTTCCAATGCGGGTTCAAGGACATCACAATTACAATTTTTATAAAACTCTTTTGACTCGGAGTTAAAAACATTACCTTTATAATCAATTTTGCGAAGCGGAAAATCAGCATAACGAATAGGCTTTTGAGAAACACGTGTATATTTCTGTAATCTTTCTTTACTTAATAAATTTAACAAAGAACGACGTAAATCATTTAACTTGGAAACAGGCAGAAATTTTAGATTTTCATCTAAAATATGAATTTCTTGTAAATAATACGGAGAATCTCCAGTTTTACTAAATTGAGCTAAATAGTTCTGTTTTAGTTTTTCTAGATTCTTTGGAATATCACCATCAGGTAAAGCTAAACTAACAGTGTTAGAATCTTCATCTATTGCCACAATTTTTGAGTTTTCAATAGTTATATTTACACCTATTTTTCTAACAGTTTTAGAAATTTCGAGCTGTTTTTCAAACTTTGAGTCAAAATTACGGTATAAAACAAGTCCTGATTTTAATCCATTCATTTTATTTGGATATACACGATGACCATCAACCTTGTTAACTAAAAATCCCCTCATTTCGCCATTATGAATAAAGCAAATTCCATCTTGGGGGTTCAAATTGGCGTCAATTTCAAAAGAATTATTAAATACCCTTGATATTTTTCCAATTTTTTCACCTCTAGACTTTGGAGATGTAAAATTAAAACATTGCTCCCTATCTTTTAAGAAATAAGATGTATAGCCACGATTAAAAGTTTTATACAAATTTGGCTCAAAATCTAAGAAAACTTTTCCAGAAGATGCACGTTTTGCATATTTATTTATTAAGTTATTGTAATATGCCGTAACATTTCGCACATAACTTATATCTTTCAAACGTCCTTCAATTTTAAAAGAATTTACCCCGCAATTAATAAGTTTTTCAATACTTTCAGAGGCATTAAAATCTTTTAAAGACAATAAATATTTATCTTTTTGTATAAATTTACCAGATTCATCAACCAAAGAATATTTTTTTCTACAAGGCTGAGCACACTCACCTCTATTAGCTGAACGCCCACCATTAGCGAAGGATAAGTAACATTGACCACTATACGAAACACAAAGAGCACCGTGAATAAAAGTTTCAATTTCACAATTCGTATTTTGACAAATTTCAGCTATTTTATCAACAGAAAGTTCTCTTGCAAGAATAACACGAGAAACACCTAAACTATCGAAAAACTTAGCCTTTTCAAGTGTTCTGGTATTACACTGAGTACTTGCGTGAATTTCAATAGGGGGCAACTTTCCATCAATTGCAGCTTTTAATAAACCCATATCTTGAACAATAATTGCATCAACACCAATATTATATAAGTTTTCAACTAAATTTATTGCTTTATTTAATTCTTCATTATTAAGAATTGTATTAATTACAACGTGAATTCTAACATTAAACAAATGAGCATAATTTACTAGTTTTTCAATATCTTCAAGTGGATTCGGGGCATTTTTTCTTGCTCCAAAATTTGACGCTCCGATATAAATTGCATCCGCACCACTATTTATTGCAGCAATTGCTGTTTCTAAATTTTTTGCAGGAGCTAATAATTCAACAGTTTTCATAACCATATTTTACTATAAAATTATCAAGAAATCGTAATAATCCAGATATATTTTACAATTAATGATAAAATTTCATAAAGAGGTATTTATGAAAATAGCATTGATTAACCACGGATGTGCAAAAAACCTTGTAGATGCGGAACTCATGCTTGGGTTACTTGATCAAAAAGGATATACAATAACACTTGATGAAAATGAGGCTGATATAGTCATAGTAAACACATGCTCATTTATTCATGATGCAGAAAAAGAATCTGTACAAAGTATTCTTCAAATGATTGATGAAGGGAAAAAAGTAATCGTTACGGGTTGTCTCTCTCAAAAGCATGATAAAGATTTAAAAGAAGCAATTCCAGAATTATCTGGAATGATTGGGACTTCAAATCTTAAAGATATAGTTAAAATTATAGAAGACATTGCTAAAGGTACAGAATACGAAAGTATTATAGAGGAAAAACCAGAATATCATTACTTAGAAGACATTCCTAGACAGCAAATTACGATGGGAGCTAGTTCATATCTAAAAATTGGAGAAGGTTGTAATTATAGCTGTGGATATTGTATTATTCCCAAATTGAGAGGAAAGTACATTTCTCGACCAATTGAAAACATTGTAAAGGAAGCAAATTCCCTAGTTGAAAAAGGAGTTTCAGAAATCATACTAATTGCACAAGATACATCATCTTACGGAATTGATTTATATGGGAAACAAGCACTCCCTCAACTACTTGAGGAGTTAAACAAAATCGAGGATTTATCGTGGATAAGAATTATGTATGCTTACCCTACACAAATGACAGATGAACTTATTGATGCAATCGCAAAATTAGACAAAGTCGTTAAATATGTTGATATTCCATTACAACATTCTCACCCAGACATGTTAAAAAGAATGAAACGACCAGTGATGGATTATAAAAAACTCGTTCAAAAAATAAGAGATAGGATACCAAATGTTTCAGTTAGAACCTCACTTATTGTTGGTTATCCTGGGGAAACAGAAGAAGAATTTGAACACTTGTATAATTTTGTTAAGGATGTTAAGTTTGACCGAATGGGAGCTTTTGAATATTCAAGAGAAAAAGGAACCTATTCTGACAAGCTAAAAGGACACCTTAGCGAAAAAATAAAAAAAGAAAGACGTAATAAACTAATGGAATTACAACAGAAAATTTCATTAGAAAACAACGAAAAATATATAGATAAAGTTATAAAATGTATCGTAGAGGGATACACTGACGATGGAGTGATTATCATGAGATCAGAACACGATGCCCCAGAAATTGATGGACTAGTGTATGCTACAAGTAACAGAGAAGTTATCCCTGGCGATATTGAAACTGTTAAAATTGCAAAAGCAGATGAATATGATTTATTCGGGGAAATTATAGAAGAATAATAGAAGAGGAAGTATGGAATACGTAGAAAATAAAGAGCTAGAAACAAAAGAAATTAAAGGCATATTTACAGATATGCTAAAATATGCACCGTCAAAATTATGTGGAATGCTTGGTAACGTTATAACGGTGCCAATTTATACAAGCTTATTCTCAACAGAACAATATGGTTTGTACACCATATCAATCGCAATGCTATCATTCCTTTGTATTTTATTTTCTGATTGGGTAGGACTATCAGGTTTGAGATTCTTCAGACATCACCAATTGATGGAAGATTTGCCAAAGTACCTTACAACTCTTGTAACAATATTAACATTAAACATGATTTTAATGTTCGCTATATCTTTCATATTTAAAGATAGTCTATATAGCTTTTTCCATGTCCCATTTAAATATTTCTTAGCTGTATTATTTTTAATAATTCCAGTTGCAATCAGAGCATTGTTATCACAACTATTAAGAGCTCAGCTAAAATCTGTATCATATACATTAACAACAATCTTAAACCAATTTGCAACAATATTTCTCGCAGTTTTCTTTGCAAAATTTTTCAACCTAGGAGCTGCATCAATATTACTTGCAATGGGGGTATCAATATCTCTGATAGATATATTATTACTGTATCAAAGTGAAATACTCAAGATTTTCAAATTTCAAAAAATCGAATGGAAATTTATTGTTCCAATTATTAAATATGGAATCCCAATTGCAGCAACATCACTTAGTGCTTGGATTATAACCCAAAGTAACAAGTTCATTATGAACGGAATTAGTGGATTTTCAAAAGCTGCACTTGTGGGTGTCGGATATGGATTAACTTTACCAATCTTAATGACTTTATTTGCAATGATTACAGTTGCAGCAATTCCAAGAATTATTAACTTATATGAAGCTAAAATTGATGTTAGACCAATTATCTCCAAGTTTTTAGGATACTACATTCTAGTTGCATTACCAGTAATTTCAATAATTAGTTTGTATAGCGTTGATTATACTCATATGTTCACAAATGCAAAATTTTATGAAGCAAGTGTTCTTGTTCCATATTTTTCATTCGGGGTCTTTTTCCTCGCTATGACAGACTATACAACATTACAATACCATCTTGCAAACAAAACACATATTGAATTTATAATCAAGTTAATTTCTGGAATAATCGGAGTTATTCTCAATGTCGTTCTTATTCCAAAGATGGGACTTGTAGGAGTTGGGATTGCAACACTTTCTGCAAATTTCTTATATTTACTACTAAGCTTAATCATCGTTTTGCCGGAATTAAGATTAAATGTTCCTAAAAATACATTATTAAGAATCTTAATCTCTGCAATTCCAACAGGTGTATTATTGTATATACTAAAGAAATACATTGTATTCATTGCTGGTAGCTGGCAAATGTTATTATGTCTTGTAATATTTTATGCAGTATATGCAATTACGCAGAAAACACTTGTAAAAAATCCTGATTAATATTACTTAACAAAAAGTGAATATCTAGCAATTTTATATATTTAGAATCGTTATTAATGTAGTAATAGTTATTCATAGCATGTGAAGCATGGGCTTAAAAAAAAGTAATAATCAAAACTATTTTTCCATGTACTTGCTAAAATATAGTTAAACTATGCCGATTATGATTATTTAAACTATCTAATTATATCAAACGATGAAAGGATATTCACATGAAAAATAGCAGAAAACGTAGTAAACGAATTGTTGCATCAGCATTAACAGCTCTATTTATTGCGCAACAATCAATGCTATTATCCGTTGTTGCAAGTGACATCACAGGCGTAACTGGGAACAATGGAGTATATAATATTAACCCAAGTACAGCAAAAGGTGATATTGGTTTCAGGCACTATGAAAACTTTAACCTATCAAAAGGTGACATTGCAAACTTGATTTATAAATATGGTGCAACAGACATCGAAACATTTGTAAATATGGTAGATAACCAAATCAATATCAATGGTTTGGTTAATACAATGAGAAATAATAATTTCTACAATGGGAAAGCAGTCTTTATTTCTCCAAACGGAATGGTTGTCGGAGCTTCTGGTGTTCTTAACGTTGGTTCCTTAGGTATTTATACACCAGCCGATGGATTTTACAAAAACTTAAAAGACAATCAAACAATTGAAAACCTAAACAAGGCAATAGACAAGGGAGCCGTTAAAAACGGTTCTGAAGTTACGATAAAAGGAAAAGTTATCTCCTCAAATAATGTTGAGCTTATCAGTGGGAACGTGAATCTTGACAAAGGTGCTGGAATCATTGGGGGAGTTAACTCTAATCAAATGGGACTACTTAATTCAGAAAGAGAAGCAAATGTATTATTCAATAACTTAGTAAATACAAAAAATATTTCTTCTGGGAATGCTTTTATCAGTGATGCAACAGGACAAATAAGAATAACATCTCAAAATGGAGTAAATATCGCTGGAGATATTGTTAACTATGCAACAGGGGGAAACTATAATGGGAACCCCGAAAGTTCTGATTATAGTGGCGTTATAATACACAACCTTGGAATTAATGGAGATAATGGAACTCAAGGAATAAATGTATCTGGGAATATTACAAATGCAAATGGGTTAATCCAACTAAGTAATAACAAAGGAAACTTAGATGTTAGCGGGAAAATTAGTAATAACGGAACAACTAATATATACAATGACCCATATGGTGCTTTTACTTCTGAAGATGAAATAAAAAAGAATGCTCAGAATTCTGGATTAAGTATATCTGGCGAGATAGATACTAAAGGTCAACTTAATATCAGAAATGAAGGAGGTAAAGGCTTAAATATCTCTGGAACAGTAAATAATAACGGAAATACATATATCCAAAACGGATACACAAAAAAAGATTATGGATATAGTTATAATAACCTAAAGCTTGATAATACTGGAGCATTAAATATTTCAGGAACAGTTAATTCTACTGGAAACACCGAGATTTTAAACACTGAACACGGTGTTGATGGTTTAAATGTTACAGGCACAGTTAAAACTGGAGGAGATGCAACATATACAAACCACGGTAAAGCTGGATTAAATATTAAAGATAACGGAAGCATTTCTTCAAATAATCTTGCAATGTTGAACACTGGTGCTGGAGGTTTAAATATTTCTGGAGCCGCAAAGAATAATAAAACTGCAACAGTTACAAATAAAGCTGGAGATTTAACAATTGGAGGAACATTTGTTAACGGAGGAGATGCTACGTTTACAAATGACGGAAACCAATTCAACATTTCTGGAACAGTAACAAATAAATTAACCGATGCAGAAAAAGGATTCGGCACTATTAACATGGTTAATAATGGTGAAGGCGGATTTGTTATTGAAAACAGTGGCAACGTAAATGCAGAAAGCTCTAATTTATCAATTACAAACAACGCTGGAAATCTTGACATTAATGGTTCTGTTAAAAACGATGGAGGCAAAAACCTTACAAACAAGACCGAAATTTTAAATGATGGCAAAACATTAAACATTGGCAAAACAGGTAAAGTTAATACATCTGGAAGCCTAGCAATTACAAATAACGGCGAAGGCGGAATGAACATTGATGGTTCAGTAAATAATGACAACTCTGCAACGACTGCTAATGATAAAATCGCATTCAAGGATGCTAACAATACAACAATTACAAATACAGCAGGAACATTGAAAGTTGACGGAAATGTTTCTTCTAATACATCAGAATTAACAATGACAAATGAAGGAAAAACATTTGAAATCAACGGAAATATTTCTGGGACAAACAACAATGTAAACCTTATTAACAAAAATGGAGCATTAGACCTAAACAGTTCTGGAAGGGTTAATTCAACAGAAGATATTAATATTACAAACTCTGGTAAAGGCGGAGTTAATGTTAAAGGTCTAGCAAATGCAAGGAAAAATGTTAACATCGACAACAAAGACAGTAATGTTGTAATTGGTGATGAAACTGAAAATAACAACTATGTAACAGCTGGCGAAAATATCAATATCGCAATTAACAATGGAAGCTTACTAAACTATGGAGTTGTAAAAACATTACTAAATGCTGGTGGTGACCTAAATATGAACGTCACAGATGGTACAATCGGTCTTGATGTTCAACAAAAAGCTTGTCAAGGCTCTGGATGTACTGGTATTGGACCAAAAGCTGACGGTTCAAGAGATTTCACAAAATCAATTAACGCAAATATCAAGGGTAAAGTTAATGCCACAACCAACAAAGCAAACAAACCAGATGATTTAGTTATCAATTACGCAGCGATTGATTCCGATATGAACATCGATAAAATCAAGGCTGATGGGAAAGTTATCTTAACTGTCGATGATTTAGATCATATCACAACGGGTAAAGCTAGCGGCACAAGATATAATATGATTAACGCTAGCACTCAAGAAAACGGAACAAATATCATTGGTAAAGGTATTTCATTAATCTCTAATGGCAGCATTGGAACAAAAGATAATATGGTAACATTCATCCAAACAGATGCTGATAAACATAAAATGGATGGACTTGCAAATCAAAACATTTACTTAAAAGAAAATAGCTTCAATGAATATGGCAGAGATGGTGAAGTTATTAAAAATGCAATTTGTACAATGATTGCAAGAGAAGGGGATTTATACCTTGAACTTGCAGGAGATACTACAATTGACAATATCACAGCTGAAGGTGATATGACAGTTATCACTAGAGGTAAAAACCTAACAATCACCAACTTAGGTCATATTGAAGATCCCGCAATCATCAATGGAGAAGATTACTTTGGACCTCACCATGATGGATATGAATTTGATAAAGGTTACGACAAGGATGACTACAAATCAGAAATTCTTCCAAACAATGTAACTCTTAAAGCTCTTGACATTAACCACGTTATCAGACCAACAGAAGAACTTGTTGATGGAGCACATGAAGCTTGGGCAGATTCAACAGTTAGAGTAACAAATGCAGTTCTTGATAATGGGAAAATGGATATTACCGCAGATAACATCTATGCAAATGGTGTATATGTTCACTTTGGTAAAAATGGATATAGCAAAAAACCAGATGATTCAACAAACAAAATGATTGGTGTTGACGGAGATCCAATGGGACACTCAGTTAGACCAGATGATGTTGAAGGAATTGGAAGAACTGAAACTGAAAGAAACTACTATGATGAAGAAGATACTCCATTAATTCCAGATACAGATACCGACACTGATACAGATACCGACACTGATACAGATACAGACACTGACACTGATACAGATACTGACACTGATACTGATACTGATACTGATACTGATACTGACACAGACACAGACACAGATACTGATACTGATACTGATACTGATACTGATACAGATACTGATACTGATACTGATACTGATACTGATACTGATACAGATACTGACACAGATACAGATACAGATACAGATACTGATACAGATACAGATACAGATACTGACACTGACACTGACACTGATACAGATACTGATACTGATACTGATACTGATGATGAACCAAATATCGATTCTGATGCAGATGGAAGACAAGCATTTATTCAAAGAAAAATCTTAGATGATAATGTTGATTCTATCGATAAACGTCAATATATGAGATACAGTGTTTCTGATAACAAAAATCCAGTTGGATTAGAACCAGGACACGGAATCGAAGGATTACTTGATGTATCTAGAGGCGGTATTGCAGTAGTCCACAATAATGATTTAAAAGTTGGAGATGTTGTTCCTGTACACATTTCATACGGAGGCTTAGACATCAAAGCAGATGTAAAAGTTATCTCTTCAACCGACCACAGAGCAGGTGCAATGTTTGTTAACTTAGACCAATCAACTGCAAACCAATTGTTATACTTAAATATGATTTTAGACGATGTAAATCACATCTCTCTAAATCCGTAACAAATAATTAGATGAAAAGGCAAAAGCTTAGACTTTAGCCTTTTCATTTAGTAAAGATTTGTAAAATTTTATAAAGATTTATTTCAAAATGCTGAAGATTGACACATAAAAAACCGTTTATAAATATATATAGTATCCATGCCTGAAACATGCATGCAAAACAAAGAAAATAAGCATTTTGAATAAATGAAAGGATAGAACATGAGACAAAGTGGAAAGAATCAAAAAAGAACAATTGCCGTCCTACTAACAGGCTTGTTTATGGTTCAGCAGACAATGGGACTAAGTGTTTTTGCTGCTAGCACAATCTCAGGAGTTACTAATGGGGGAAGTGGATCTTTTAATATTGATCCAACTACCAAAAACAATGGGACGGGCTTTAGACATTATCAAGATTTCAACCTAGGACAAGGTGATGTTGCAAACTTAAATTTTGCAGATATTAACACATTTGTAAACATGGTAGATAACCAAGTCGTTATCAATGGTATTGTTAACTCTGTTAGAGGTAATGGATTCTATAACGGTAAGGCTGTATTTATATCTCCAAACGGAATGGTTGTTGGTGCTTCTGGCGTTCTAAACGTTGGCTCATTAGGTGTATATACACCATTTAATAAATATACTGGAGGAGAAAATGACTCCGCAGCCCTAACAGAATACTATAACAATTCTGTTAAAGATGGTTACATCAAAAATGGTTCTACAATTACCATTGACGGTAAAATAATTTCATCTGGCAATGTTGATTTAATGTCTGGCAATGTTAATGTTGCTAAAGGAGCAGGAATTGTTGGCGGAATCAACACTGATAAAATGACCATACTTTCAACTCAAGATCAAGCAACTGCATTGTTCAATAACTTAGTTAACACGAATAATTTAACAACTGGAAACGAATTTATTAGTGATACAACAGGACAAATAAGAATTACTGGACTTAACAGTGTTAATATTGCAGGAGATGTTGTAAACTATGCAACAGGCGGGAACTACGCAGGAGATCCAAAAGCAACTGATTTCAGTGGAGTTTTTGTACATAACATGGGCGTCAATGGAGATAACGGAAATGACGGATTAACTGTTTCTGGTAATATCTCAAATGCAAAAGGTCTTGTTCAATTAAGCAATAACAAAGGAGACTTAAACGTTTCTGGAAATATCAAAAATAATGGAACAACTAATATATATAACGATCCGTATGGTTACAAGTCAACAATCGGAAATGCTTTAACAGATGAAGAACTAGCAAACAATGCAAAAAATTCAGGATTAAATATTTCTGGTAATGTTGACACAAAAGGACAATTAAACATTAGAAACGAGGGAGGTAAAGGATTTAATCTCTCCGGAACAGTTAACCACGATGGAAATGCCTATGTACAAAATGGATATACAGAAAAGAACACTGGATATACACCAAACAATAATAAACTAGCGAACACTGGTGCATTGAATATCGGTGGAACATTTAACACAACAGGTAATGCAGAATTCTTAAATACTGAACACGGGCAAGATGGTTTAAACGTTACAGGAAATGTTACAACTGGCGGTAAAGCAACTTATACTAACAAAGGTGCTGCTGGTTTAAACGTTAAACAAGGCGGAGCAATCAAATCTTCACAAGGCTTGGAAATGACTAACTACGGTGTTGGCGGTTTGAACATCACTGGTTCAGCTAACAACACAGGAAAAGCTACTGTAACAAACCACAGTGGACGTTTAACAGTTGGCGGAACATTTACAAACAATGGAGATGCAACATTTGTAAATAACGGAACAGAACTAAATGTATCAGGAACTGTATCAAATGAAAACGGACTTCTTGATATGACTAATAACGGAGCTGATGGTTTCAACGTTACTGAAACTGGTAAAATTTCTGGTAACGGGGGTTTGAATATGACAAACTCTGAAGCTGGTACAGCTGGCATGAATATTAACGGAACTGTTACTAATATCGGTAACGCTAATGTTCTTAACAAAGCTGAAGCTTTAAACGTTAAAGGTTCATTTACAAATACAGGCGATGCTGTATTTACAAATGATGGAACAAACCTCGTTGTAAATGGAACAGTTACTAATAACAAAGGCACATTGAAAATGACAAATAATAATGGAGCTTTCAATGTAAACGGAACAGTTCGTAATAACGGAACAACAACTAACCTTACAAATGCTGGAGCTGATGGCTTGAATGTAGCTGGAACTGTTTACTCTAACGGAGATTTAACAATGACAAATACAGGTGCTAAGGGTATTAACCTAGCATCTACTGGCAAAGTTAAGGGTGACAATAACATCTACATCAACAACAACTCTAAAGGCGGAGTTAACGTTAAAGGTTTAGTAAATGGACAAAAAGATGTTAATATTACAAGCGAAAATGGTAATGTTGTAATCGGTGACAATACTGAAAATGATAATTACATTACAGCTGGCGACAACATCAATATTAACGTAAATAACGGAAGCATTCTAAATGAAGGAAGTGCTACAAAAGTTAAAACATTATTAAAAGCTAATAAAAATCTTAATATGTATGTTACTGATGGAACAATCGGTACAGAAGTTCAACAAGATGGAGCTATCTCTGGTAGCACAGGAATTGGACCAAAAAATCAAGGTTCAAGAGATTTTTCTAAATCTATCAATGCTAACATTGGTGGCAACGTAACAGCAAAAACAACTAAAAATGCAACAACAGCAAACAATTTAGTTATTAACTATGCAGCTATTGATTCTGATATGAATATTAATTCTATCAAAGCAGATGGCAGAGTTATCTTAACAGTTGATGATTCTAGCCACGCTAACGGAGGTGTTGCAAGCGGAACTAGATACAATATGCTTGATGCAAACAAAACTAAAGGCAATGTTAACGTTGAAGGTACTGGAATTTCCTTAATTTCTAATGGAAGTATTGGTACAAAAGACAACAAAGTAACATTTGTTCAAACAGATGCCGCAAATAACAAAATAGATGCTTTGGCTAACGAAAACATCTACTTAAAGGAAAATAGTTTCGATGCTTATGGCAGAGATAATGAAACAAAATTGAACACAGTATCAACAATGATTGCTAGAGAAGGCGATTTGGATGTTGAATTTGCAGGTGACACAACAATTGACAACATCACTGCTGAAGGCGATATGAAAATTGTTACTCGTGGTCAAAAAATGCACATCAAAAACTTAGGTCACATTAAAGACAGTGCAGTAACTCCAGAAGACTATTTCGGACCAAGAGATTACGGTCTAAGAGATAACCCTAACCTACCAAACGGCGGTTACACAGGAGAATACGAAAACGAAGCACTTCCTAACAATGTAGTTGTTAAAGCTCTTGATATTAACCATAATATCAGACAAACTGAAGAAACACTTGAAGGCGGATATGAAGCTTGGGCTAATTCAACAGTAAAAATTGACAACGCAGTATTAGACAAAGGCAAATTAGATATTACAGCTGATGAAATCTACGCAAATGGAATTCATGCGACATTCAATAAAGATGGATTTACAAAAGTAAAAGATCCTACAACAAACAAAGTTCAAGGAACACCTGATGGAGTGGAAGGAATTCCAACAGGACACGCAGTAAGACCAGGTGACGTAACAGATACTGGCAGAGGCGAAACTGAAAGAAACTACTATTACCCAGCAGGTGATGGAGATGGAACATTCAAAGGCGAAGATTCTAATGTTGACCCAGATGATGGAATAGTTGATGCAACTCCATTAGAAATCCCAGATACTCCAGAACCACCAACTCCACCAGATCCTCCAGAACCACCTATACCACCAGATCCTCCAGAACCACCTGTACCTCCTACACCAGATCCAGAACCAGACCCAACTCCAAATATTCCAGATGGTGACGGAAGTATCACATACACACAAAGAAAAGGTGAAGACAACATTGATAACATCGATAAAAGACAATATATGAGATTCAATGTAGCAGATACTAAAAACCCAGTAGCATTAGAAAAATCAAGCAAAATTGACGGATTGCTAGACGTATCAAGAGGCGGTATCGCAGTTTCTCACCACAACGATTTAAAAGTTGGAGATGTTGTTCCAGTACACTTAACATATGGAGATCTAGATATCAAAACAAACGTTAAAATCGTTACAGCAACAACAAGCAGAGCAGGTGCAATGTTTGTAGATTTAGACCAAGCAACAGCAAACAAACTTCTATACTTAAATATATTACTTGAAGACTCAATGAATCTTTCATTCAATAACTTAAGATAATAGATAGTTTAAATAATCAAAAGGCCTCAGATGAAAATCTGGGGTCTTTTATTTTGTTTGTAACAATAAATTAAAAATAAAGAAAGTTACTATTAAAAATATTTTATGAGGGCTTTAAAATAGAATAGAGAATATCTATATAATATCATCATGTCGAGTTGTCAATCTATAATGGGTAGGAAAGCATTGATAAATAGCAAATTAAAACGTTTATTTAGAGTGTTGTTAGGCATACTTATATTGGGGAATAGTTTTGTATTCGCAACCGAACTAGCTCCTGTTGGTGAGCATCAATGCCACTCTGTTGATGTAATCATCGGGCAACAAGAAAATGAGAAAAGGAATTACATTAGATACGAAATAAAAGACTTGAAAAAGCCTGTTGTGATAGATAAAACGGGCACAGACATCCAGAGCCTTATTAACATTTCTAGAGGTGGAGTTGCAATAAAAACTAAGACTCCAACATCAATTGGTCAAATTATCCCAATAAAGCTTGTTTACGAGGACATTGCAATAGATACAGTAGCTCAAGTTGTTTTTACACAAGGCAATATTGCAGGAGCACAGTTCATAAATAGCGATAAACAAACCGAAAATAACCTATTATACCTTAGTATAAGACTTGATGCTGACAATGGGCATCTTGTGACTAAACTGTCTAGCTAAGTATGAATGGGATTTTGTATATTTCTACCTCTTTTAGTGTAGTATAATGCAGCCATCATATCCTCTCTAAGGGAAGAGGGTTAGGGAGAGAAGTAGATTTATAGAAACTAACAATATAATCTTGCAATCTCTCAGAAAAATCTAAGCACATCACAACTATTTTATATACATCTAGCAATTTGAACTACCAAGTAAACACTAAAAAAAAGAGTTGACTAAACAACTCTTCTTCTTTGTAATTTTTGAGCTCTCATTTGACGTCTGTTAACCGGTTGAGCACCTTGTTTTTGTTTTGATTGTTCAATCATTTGACCTGTTGTCATCAACGCAGAACCCAATTTCATCGCATCATCAAATCCAAATTTAGCATCTGAACCCAATGCGATATTTTTAAGAGTAGAACCAAAACTTTTCTTTGTTGCAGAAGTTACAGAATCTTTAAGCTTATCAGTTACACCATCTTTAAGCTTATCAGTTGCACCGTCTTTAAGCTTATCAGTTACACCATCTTGAAGCTTATCAGTTACACCATCTTGAAGCTTATCAGTTGCACCGTCTTTAAGCTTATCAGTTACACCATCTTGAAGTTTATCTGTACCATTTTTTACATTTTCTGTTACCTTTTTCCCTGTTTCTACACCCTTTTCAGCAGTTTTAGAAGCTGCACTCATAGATTTATTTAATTGTTGAGTTCCTTTTACAGCTGAAGCACCTGACATAATCGCAGAACCAACTGACATAAATGCTAGTCCAATGTTTCCTTGAGCAAATTGAACTGCTGCTTTGGTAACATTAGCAGCGCATTTTGTATAGTTCCCAACTGTTTCAGTCATTACTCCAACGGTTTCAACAACTCTGCCAGCAGCTGCAGTAGGAGGCCATGCTTGCATTGCTCTACCTGCATATTGAGTAAGCATACCTGCAGTAGCTGTATAAGATCCAATTTGATCAACTTTGTTTGCTACATTTAAAACTTTGTTTGATTCTTGTTGACTAGATTGAATTGTTTGTTTATTTTGAGCTTGAGTTGTTTTAAATCTTTTTGATGTTCTTGTTAATGTTCTAATTTGTTTATTAGATTTTGTTCTAATTTTATTTAAAGATTTTGTTCCAGATTTAATATCTTTTTGGATAGTTCCAATATTGCCAGTGAATGATTGAATTTTTTGTTGAGCTTCTGATTTTTCAGCTTGAGATGCAGAATCAGAAGAAGCTACAGCTGATAATTGCTCAATTTGAGAATTGATATTTTCCATTTCAGCTGCTTTTTTCTCTATTTTTGCAGATTCTTTTTCCATTTGCTTTTCATTTTTTGAAATCTCTCTTTGAGCAGTTTTCATATTTTTATTTAATTTCTTTTCATCGCTCTTCATTTTTGAATCTAAAGATTTCATTTTTGAAGCAGATTGATTCATTTTAGAAGTGCCTTGTTCTGCTCTTGATGCAGCTGAGCTAGATTGAGAAGCAGATGTTTGAGCATCAGTTTTTGAAGATTCTCCGTCTTTTTTATTTGATTCTTGAGCAGCTTCGTCTTTTTTTGTTTCGCCAGCATTTCTCTTTGTAATCTCAGATTTTACTTTAGATAATTTCTTTTCAACATCATTTTGGAAAAATCTAGGAATATTAGAATTTTTTAAATCTGTTAATTCTGATTTTAATTGTTTCAATTCAGTTTCAGAAACAGAAGTTAAGTTATCAAAATCATAATTAGATAAATCTAAATTTTCGCTACGATCAGAAGAAGTTGAACCTTGAGCTTTTGTAGAAGCAGAAGTTGAAGAAGTAGTAGAAACATTAGAAATAGATTTTGCCACATTGGCAGATTGAACATTACCAATAGTTCTTGCTTGAACATTGTTATTTGTTGAAGCAACATTAGATTTATTATTAGAAGTTGAGCTTACAGTTTTTGCAAAAATTGAACCTTCTTTTGTCATACGAGCATCAACTTTTTTAGACATACCAACATTAGCACCCTTGTTGCTTTTCATCAACTTGAGTAGCTTTTGAATGTCTGTATTTTGATTTACGCCGTTAATGCTCACTTTAAGCTCTCCAATATATAACTCTCTTATATATATAAAAACTTTTGAAATCGCCCAATTTCAGTAGTTCTCGTTTTGTTTACAATTGTTTACATTAAGTAAAATAAATGTATAATTTGCTTTCGCAGTTTATTTTTGATAAAATTAAGGGGTAGTTTTATAAGAAATTAGGGAGAATTTAATATGGATCTTATGAAGGGTAAAAAAGGTGTAATTTTCGGAGTTTCAAATACTCACGGAATCGCTTATGGTATTGCTAAACAACTTCACGATGCAGGAGCTGAAATTGCATTCACTTATGCTGGAGAAGCGATGGAAAAAAGAGTTAAACCAATCGCTGAGAGCATGGGTGCTAAAATCATCATGAGTTGTGATGTAACAAAAGAAGAAGAAGTAAAAGCTGTTTTTGAAGAATGCGAAAAAGTTTATGGAAAATTAGATTTCGTTGTTCATGCGGTTGCTTTTGCGAAAAAAGAAGATTTGATGGGAAGATTTGTTGAAACTTCTCAAGACGGTTGGAATACTGCATTAGGCGTAAGTGCTTATTCTCTTGTTACAATCTGTCGTAACGCAGAACCAATTATGAATGAAGGCGGATCAATTTTCGCATTAACATACCTTGGTTCAATCCTTTCTGTTCCAAGCTACAACGTAATGGGCGTAGCTAAAGCAGCTTTAGAATCAGCAATGAGATTCTTAGCAGTTGACTTAGGTAAAAAAGGTATCCGTGTTAACTGTATCTCTGCTGGACCAGTTAAAACATTAGCTTCTATGGGTATCAGCGGATTTTCAAAAATGTTAAAAGCCGCAGTTGCTAGAGCTCCTCTAGGAAGAAATGTTGCACTAGACGAAGTTGGTAAAACAGGTTTGTTCCTAGCATCTGACTTATCTACTGGTACAACTGGTGAAGTTATTTATGTTGACTGTGGTTGTCACTCTGCATACGCTTCAGCAGAAGAAATGGATATTTTAGCTAATAACATTGAGTTATAAGCCAAAAACAAACAACTAAAAAGAACCGAGATTAAATCTCGGTTCTTTTTATATATGTAAAATTATTATTTCAAACCTTATAAACTTATAAAGATTGAAGATCCAAGTCAATCTGAGTTTTCAATTCATCCAAATTAGAAAATTTAATTTCTGGCCTAATAAATCTACCAAAACTTACTTTAATATCTGAATCATACAAGTTACCTTTAAAATTTAAAATATAAGTTTCTAGGGTACAAATGCCAGAATTTGAAACAGTTGGAGAAACCCCGAAATTTGCCAAACCCTTATAAGTTTGGGTATCTCCAATATTAACCTCAACCTCATAAACACCATGAGGTGGTTCAACAATATCTAACGGGTAAATTATATTGGCAGTTGGATAACCAATAGTCGCACCAAGTTCTTTACCCTTAATAACAGTACCAGAAACCGCAAATTTACGACCTAACATAGTATCTGCCATAAATACTGAACCAGATTTTATAAACTGTCTAATTGCAGTACTGCTAATTACATCTCCATAAATTGATTGAGGAGGAGTTGCAAAATAGATATAGTCAAACTTTTCTTGACAATCAGATAAAAACATTACATTTCCAGTTTTATCCACACCAAATTTATGGTTAAAACCAGTAGAAATTGCCTTTGGAGAAAAATATTTAACTAAAACTTCTTCCAAATACTGCATTGGAGTCATAGTACAAACTTTAGCAAAATCAAGTTCTATCAAATAATCAACACCTAATTCCTCTATATATTTATACTTATCTTCCAAAGTCAAAATATATTTAGGTGAAACACCTTTGAAATAGCAATAAGGATGTTCCTTAAAAGTAACAACCGCAGATTTGCAATTATTTTCACGAGCAAAATCAACAGCACAATTTATAACGGCTTGATGACCTAAATGTACACCATCAAAAAAGCCAAGTGCTAATGATAAATTCGGAATTTCTCTAAGTTCTCTTACTATCTCCATACTATAATTATATCCTAAAAATGTAAAATGTAAAAAATATTACTTTTATTAAGTTTTAATTAAATAAAATTCCAACAATACAAGCCGACATATAACAAGTTAAAGTACCACATATCAAAGCCCTTAAGCCTAATCTTGCCAAGTTCTTTCTTTGATTTGGAGCAAGTTCCCCAATACCCCCAAGTAATATTGCAATTGAACCAAAGTTACCAAAACTACAAAGTGCAAAACTTGCAATCAAAAATGATTTAGGGGACAAATGCAACGCAGGATTAGTCAAATCCAAATACGCAACCATTTCATTTAAAACCAACTTTGTACCCATTAAACCACCAACAGTAGTTGCTTCATGAAGTGGAACGCCCATCAACAACGCAAAAAGTGCAAATATCTTACCTAATATCATGTTCATAGAAAGATGAGTTAAATCCATACCAATAGATGTTAAATTAAAATGGAATAATTTAACAACTAAAGTTCCAAAACCTGCCAATATCCAATCAATCATTGCAACTAAGGCAACTAAAGCCAAAATCATTGCAACAACATTTATAGCAACCTTCATACCTTCAGAAGCCCCTGAAGAAATTGCATCAAAAATATTAGCATGCGTTCTATGACGTTTACTTACAGAAATTTTAAAATCATTACTAGTTTCTGGAGTTCCAGTTTCAGGGTAAACTATTTTTGAAATAACTAAAGCCCCTGGAGCAGCCATAATAGAAGAAGCTAAAATATATTCTGCAGGAATACCCATACCGATATATATTGGCATTATTGAACCTGAAATACATGCCATACTTCCAGTCATAGAAGCCAAAAGCTCAGATCTAGTCAAATTAGCCAAATATGGTTTAATCATAATTTGAGCAACAATTTGCCCAACAAAAGAACTTGCAACATTAGAAAGAGCCTCTGCTCCACTCACGTCGAGTAATTTATTCATGCCTTTACCCAATACCGCAACAATACGTTGCATAATACCATAATGATATAAAAGATTAACCAATATCATCATAAACACCATTGAACAAATCAATTGAAGTGCAAATATTGAACCTCCAGGGAAAACATGCGTAAAGTTTTGGCTCATCAATCCGCCAAAAACAAATTCTCCACCTTGTTTTGCAAAAACTAAAAGTTTTTGGATAAATAAACCTATTGCCATAAACATTTTTTGTCCAAAAGGAACTTTAAATACAAAAATTGCAAGAAGAACTTGTAATAAAAAACCCATTCCAATTGTTTTATAATTAATAGCTTTTCTATTATTAGACATTAAATATGCTAAACCAAATATAAAAATTATCCCAAGAATTCCAATAAATCTACTCATATTACCCTCAAAACTACTTCCTTATTCATTATACAAAAAAAGAAGCCTACTTAGACTTCTTTTTGTAAAAATGTGATAAAAGTTAACGCAAATTAACCCTTATTGAAAAAGCCCATGATTTTATCTAATAAGCCAACTGACTCATCAACATTTGAAGCACCATGAGATTCTAATTTTTCTAACTTACTTTTAAGCAATTGAGTTTCCGCAGGGTCAGTAATTAGCTCTAAACACTTGTTATAAGCAGAAACAGCACCGTCAATATCTTTGATTTTTTCGCAAGCTTTAGCGAGTTCCTTAAGAGCTTGAATATCTTTGGAATCTGCTTCAACAATTTTTTCTAAATATTTAACTTGCATTCTATAATCGCCAATACCTTCTCTAAATTTAGCTAATTTTCTTAGAGCCTCTTTATTTGTTGGGTCTAATTTAGCTATTTTTTCATAATATTCAGCAGCATGATTTGTTTCACCTGACTCTGTCAACAAACCCGCCAAAAGGAACAACAAATCAATATCATCGTCCTTCAATTGAACAGCATTTAAAAATTCATTAACAGCAATATCCGTGTTCTTTCTAAGCATATTATACTTACCCCAGTTAACATGAGCGTTATATTCATCACCCTCTTCATCATAGACCAATGCTCTCATCTGAAATGTTAATGGTGAATTTGGTGATAGTTTATTATACTCATCAATATACTCTAAAGCCTTTTTAAAATCTTTTGCAGAATAGCAATACTGAGCTTGAAGAGTGAAATATCTTGGAGAATTTTTAAATTCATCTGGTAAAGAATTTAATTTTGCATAAGCTTCATCGATTTGCCCCAATTCCAACATACATTGAATTTTTAAAAGTTCATCTTTTGTATATTTTATTGCACTTGCAGCATCGCCACTTTTTAGATAGACCGCAGCTAAGCCTTCATTTATTCTATCAGTATCAAAACCCTTTTGTTTTGCCCGTTGAAGAGCATCAATTGCACTCGAATATGCTTCATCTTTCATGTAAAGATCGGCTAATTGCAAGAAAATCTCTTCATGCAAATTATCATATTCTAAAATAACATTATATTCGTCAATTGCCTTTAAATCTTTTCCCTGTTGACGGTATAAATTAGCAAGTGTTAATCTTGTCATAATAATTTGAGTTTCATCTGATGCAACAGCTAACGCCTTTTTAAAATCATTTACAGCAAACTCTAATTTACCTTCAAGCGAATTTTTATTACCTCGATAAATATAATATTTATATTTATCAGTATTTTCATAAATTGAAATCAATTGTTCATATGCAAGAGGATTAGCAACATCACGTTTTAAAATTTCATGATAGTACCAAGCCGCTTCTTCTGGCTTTTCAAGGATTAAAGATAAATGTCCCAAACGTTCCATCAAACCCAAATCTTCAGGATTTTGGTCAAATTCTTTTTTATATTCACGGTATGCATCTTCATACTGTTCATTTGCTTCAAATTGTTCAGCCAATTGTAAACTCATTAGTAATAACTCCTATTTTAATACTTACGCTTAAGTATTATAGCATTAAACGGGAGATTATTCAAATCTAGTTATAGGTATTCTGGGCTTTTTGCATCCCATTTTCAAAATAATATTGAACACCTTCAATAGATTTTTTCAAAACAGGTTTAAGAGTTTCTAACTGATCCTTATAAAAATTTTGTAAAACAAAATTTTCTGCAGGAATAGGAGGCTGAGGTCCAATACCAACTTTCAATCTTGCAAAATTTGAAGTTCCAAGGTGCTTAATAATAGATTTAATTCCATTATGACCTCCATCTGAACCACTTGGGCGAAAACGAATTGTCCCAAGCTCTAAAGATAAATCATCGTAAACAATAATAACATCACTAATATCGATTTTGTAATAATTCATTACTGCAATAACCGCCTCACCTGATAAATTCATAAACGTTGTCGGTTTAATAAGCATTATATCTTCCATTCCAGACTTATATTTAGCAATAAAGCACTTGAGCTTTTTATCTTCCTTAAACGTAACATCATTCATTATTGCCCACTTATCAACAACCATAAACCCTACGTTGTGACGAGTAAAACAATATTTTTCTCCTACATTTCCTAGTCCTACAACTAATTTCATTATCCTTAATCCTTTAATATCTTCTAATAATTCTCTTTTAGTATTTTAACGTAAATAAATATTACCGTAATGATATAGCAAGTATAAGCTTAACAAAAAGATAAATAAAAAATAAATTAAGAAAAAACATGAGGTATAAACTATGAAAAAAGAATTAACAAACGAAAAAAGTTCACAAAAGGTCGCTAAATTTTTAGATAAAAATGGACTTCATAAAAAAGATTTTGCCGAAATGATTGGAGTAACCCTCTCATACGTCTATAATTTGATTGATGAAACAATTCCATTTTCAACAAGAAGTACAACTTTAGAAAGAATTGCAACAGTCATGGACATAAGCCCAGAAGAATTTGAAGAATACAAAATTCCACAAGAACCCCTGCTTCAAGATGAAACTATCGAATTATTAAAAAGCATGCTCCATGAGAAAAAAATGAGTGTTATCAATTTTCTTAAAGCATTTCCGAGAAAGAAAAGAATTGATATTGTCGATATGCTCAGAGGAGCCTATCCAATCCCCATTGATTTTAAAGAACTACAAATGATTGGGAAAATTTTAGATTTAGACAACAATGACATTTACAATATTTGGGAAGATAGGATAAAACAAGTTCTAGAAACAAATGGAATGGACTTGAATAATAACGCAGCACTACTCAATTCAATGTTTGAATGTGCAAGAAAATATATCAACCTAGAATAAAAAACAGTTGAAAACTCTCCTATACTGGGGAGTTTTTTATTTATAAAAAGAGAATTTTTATGTTTTATAAAAAAATAAGAAAAAACAGTTGACAATAAAAAATGTTCTTGCTAAGATGAATACACACGGTGATTGAACCGTTAGCCAAGGAAATATGAATAGTTGATATGCGCTTGTAGCTCAGCAGGTAGAGCACTCCCCTTTTAAGGGATAGGTCACGCGTTCGAATCGCGTCAAGCGCATATTTTTTATGGATAAAAATATGTAATAAAAAAAAGAGGATACTTAAAACCTCTTTTTTTAATGTTTTATCTACATTCCAGAATTAACAAAATGTTCAACACCATTCTCAATAACAACAGCCGTTAAAGGTGCATCTTTAAATTTTCCACAACCTGTATCTATACAAATTTTATCGTCTTGAATTTGAGGTTCATTAAATTCAGTATGACCAAAAATAATTTTATATGGCAAATGGTGTTTCTTCTTATAAAATTCTGTACGAATATACACCATATCCTCTTCTGATTGTTGTTCTAAAGGAACACCAATTCTAACGCCAGCGTGAATAAACATATAACCATTTTGAATATGATAAAATTTTAGATTATTAAAAAAATCTCCATGAATTTTCATTATATTGTCAAAACTTCCATAACTTTTGACAGTAGCATCTCCACCATAATTCCAAAACAAATAATTATAGTAATCATCAGACTTGGCATGTAACATTGCATATTCATGAGAGCCAATTAAATAAACACAATTACACACATCTTCAAGCTCAATAAGTTTATCAACAACCTCTCTTGATTTCGGACCTCTATCAATGTAATCCCCCATGAATACAATTGTATCTTCTTTTTGAGGTGCAATATTATCTATAACAGCACAAAGCTTTTCATACTCTCCGTGAATATCTGATATTCCAATAAGACGTTCCATAACTACACGGTAGTATAAAAATAAATTGTTTTCAAATGAAACAGAGGGTAACAAAATAGACTTTTTTAAGATTTGAGATATAATAATAAAATGAAAATCATCGTTAGACTATTCTTAATAATGTGTTTATTTTTTGCAACAATGTGTTCTAACGTTGCAAATTTGTCGATTGATTTTTCTCCAGTAACAAATACCATTCAAGCTACTGATAATAATAATACAATATACCAATCAGATACAAAAAGCGTAAAGTATTTAGTTTCATCTAATTACACAAATACAAATGTTATTTTTCAAAAGAAAGAAAATTCTAAAAATTTGTTTTCTGGGTTTAAAAATATTATTCCACCAGAATCATCACAATTTTCACTTCTTCTTACATACATTTACAACAAATCATACTTACGAAAGAATTTCGTATGTTTAAAGAGGAATTACCTCTCAGAAATATCTCCAAATGCACCATAATAAGGTATTACACTTTTATTAAAAACCAATTAAATATTGGTTATGTTGTGTTATAAAAAAAAATATAAAAGGAGATAATCTTATGGATAAAGAAATGATTAGTTGCGAAAACACAAAATTACACGAAAATTCACATACAACATTTGAAAATTCTGGAACAGGAGTTTTAGGTTCAATAGGGTTCATAGCTCTAATGCTAATAATTATGGCATTAATTTCAATTTATATGAAATAAAATACTACAATAACCACACAAAAATCGGATAGAATATTTTTCTATCCGATTTCTTTTTACATATTTTGAATTTATTGCAAGACTAAGCAACTTTTGTTTGTGCAGGAGCTTTCTTTTTTTGAAGAAGCATATAAGCACCACCAGCAATTGCTAAGCCTCCAACAACAACAGCTAGAACGACTTTTAGTGGTTTTGACTTTGTATGTTTCATCATTTCTTCAGCCTGTTCAATGTATTCACCAAATTTACCTTGAACCTTACGCATTGGATTTTTATTACGAGCTTCCCAACCTTTATCAACTTCTAAAATATCATCTAAGTAGCATCTATTAGCACTCTTTCCAAAGTTATATTCACCGTTATTGTGCCAATCAACACGCTCTTCAATATTTTTCTTAGATTTTGCAATATAAGAAGGTCTGTCATTAGAATATTCATAAATCATAGATTTAAAGATATCTCCAACTTGCTCAGCTTGATGATTTACCCTAGCTTCATCAATTTCTTTTGGAGAATTTGCCCAAGACAAACCAAATCTTTCTGGTCTTAATTCAACAGCATCCCTTGTTAGGAAACCATTCTTTGGATTTGTATAATCAACAGGACCACCTGTTGCAGTAGTACCATAAGGAGTACCAGCGATTTTACATTCAATTGGAGTGATACCATACATTTCTCGACGAGAAGTAAATAAACCATAATGAGCAGCACCTACCAATCTGTTAGGAGTAAACCCATCAACATACATAATATTATGTTTATATGCTCCACCATCAAGTTTTCCAATTTCTTCTAAATCTCTAACGATTGCCTTATAGTCATCAGCATCCTTATTCCAAGGACCAGCACCAAGAAGAACTTTAACTTTTTGCTTCATTTCTTTTGGTACAGATTCATCTTTTAAGAAGTTTAAAAATCCTTTTGTAGAAATAGGGAAACCTTTTTGTTCATCAGGTCTGCCAAATCCAAATACAAGAATATCTCCTTCTCTAATTGGAGATAAATAACCTTTAACATTATGACCGTCAGCAATTTGACCTTCGTTAAAGAATAATTTATTTAATTCTGCTTGACCTTTTTCACCAGCTTCCCATATCAAATTAGTTAGCCATTTTGCGTTTTTATTTTTTGCAGCAATAACTTCATCTATATTTGAACCATTATATTCAAAAGTTGTAAATCCTGCCTTAGCATCAGATAAACCATTATTACCACGTCCAAAATTTGCAGTAGGGTCATTCAATCTTAAATTTGCAGGAGTAACACCATTACCAACAGATTTTGTTTGAATTCTTGCAAAATCATCAGTCAAAAATTTGGCTGCATCAGGAGTTTCTTGACTTTTCATTTCCTTGTCAAAAGTATGAGAAACAGTTCCTTCTGAAATATTTTCAGGATTAGCTTCTACCGCAGAAATACCTGTTTTTAAGATATTATACATTCCTGAACCATCTCTAAATGGAGCTAAGTATGGATCAACAATTGTTGAAACAATTTGTTTTTCTCTATCTGATAAAGCAGCCATACCTTGTTCTTTAGCTTTTCTCAATAATTCAAAATCAGGCATTGCTTTCAACGCAGCAGCATCCGCTTCATCTCCAACAACAGAAATAAACTTCATTGGGTCATTAGTCAACCCTTGATAATTTCTACCAGTGTTATGATCAATGATATGAACTTTTACACCATTTACATCTGTTTTACCATTTGCTGAACGATTAGCAACATGAACACCATAAGTATGTGCAACTCTATCATGAGCTAAAACACTTGCAGGGTCATAAAAACCAAATTCTGGAGTATTCATCTTTGAATGAAGTAAATCAGCTTGAACTCTCATCCAATCAGAATTCACAATTTCAGCTTCAAACGGAACATTACCCCAACAATCATATGAATATGGTTTTGAAGCTTTCGCCAAATCTGAAGTGTAAACAAAGTAATGAGGTTGACCTTTCAATTTATTATAGCTAGGGTTATGTTCAGAAATTTTTAATAATCTATAAGGAATTGTATCAAGCTCTCCTAAAACACTTGATGAAGGGCGTTTAACTTCTCCTGCAACACTTGTTGGTTCTAAAATACAATATCTTGATTTCGCATCCTTTCCATTTCCGTTAGGACGACTTTGAATAACATAGCTTAATTCATCTGTTTTTAAACCTAATTTTTTAGCAACAGCAGCTAAATCTTCACCTACTTCAGCACTATAAAAAGCACTATTAGGCATTTCATCTGGCAATTTTGCAACACCAGCTGGGAAATCTTCTTTTCTATGAATCAAAAATTTGTAACCACCTTTTGGATTATTATGTTCCCAAAATGGCATAAAACTTCTTGCATCCATATTTTCATGTTTACGCATGCTCTCTACAATTTCATAACCAACACAACCTTCTCCACCTTGAGAAGTTTCAGCTAACCCTAAACCATTGTTTTCTGGAGTTAAAGAAGCCAACTGATTGATATTCTTCCCCGTAAAAGAAAGTTTAACAATATTCGATATTCCTACCGAAGGATTTACTGGTTTTGAAACAGTATTGACGTTTTGTCTGGAATTAACAGACTTTTGAGTATAACTACTTACATAATCTACACGCATTGAATGTCCCCTAACTTTATTTAATTGTCCCCATCAAGATTATACAAAAAACTGTAAAAATATTTTTAAATAGATAATGCAGAAAATATTAAGAAATTGTAACGAAAGAAGCCTTAAAATATAAGGCCTCTTTCATCAATTATAAATTAATTTGTAGCCGTTTCTTCAGCTGGCTCTGCTTCTTTTTCTTTTTTAGCTCTTTTTGCTTTAGAAGCTTTGTCAAAAGTAATTTTTCCATCAACAAGAGAAACCTTGATTGTATCGCCCTTGCCATATTTACCAGAAAGAATTTCTTCAGCTAGACTATCTTCCATTTTTCTTTGGATTAAACGTCTTAATGGTCTTGCACCATAAGCTTCAGAATATCCATTTTCTGCTAAGTAATCTTTTACTTCATCAGAAACATCAATATTCAATTCTTTTTCTGCTAAACGTTTGAATAAATCTTTCAACATCAAATCAACAATTTGTCTGATTTCTTCTTTAGAAAGATGAGCAAATACAATTGTTTCATCTATTCTGTTCAAGAATTCAGGCCTGAAAGCTTTCTTCATTTCTTCAGAAACAGTATCTTTCAATTTTTCATATTTTGATTTTGATTCGTCTTCAGCAGTAGTGAAACCAAGTTTTGATGTATTTGTAATCATACTTGCACCAACGTTTGAAGTCATAATGATTACTGTATTTTTGAAACTGATGTGACGACCTTTTGAGTCTGTCAATCTACCGTCATCCAATATTTGCAACATAATATTGAAAACATCTGGGTGAGCTTTTTCAATTTCGTCAAATAATACAACTGAATAAGGTTTCTTTCTTACAAGTTCAGACAAATGTCCACCATCGTCATATCCAACATATCCTGGAGGAGAACCGATAAGTTTTGCAGTTGAATGTTTTTCCATAAATTCAGACATATCAACTCTTATCATGTTATCTTCTGATCCAAACATAGCTTCTGCTAATGCTTTTGCAAGTTCAGTTTTACCTACACCAGTAGGACCACAGAAGATAAAACTACCAATAGGTCTATTTGGAGATTTTAAACCTACTCTTGCACGTCTAATAGCTTTTGAAATTGCAACAATCGCATCATGCTGACCTATTACTCTTTGATGTAATGTATCTTCTAATTTTAGAAGTCTTTCACTTTCGCCTTCTGTCAATTTAGTAACAGGAACACCCGTCATCATTGCAACAACCTCTGCTACATTTTCAGCTGTAACAGTTGGTTTATTTGCATCGTGTTCTTCTCTCCATTTAGCAGATACTTCACGAATTCTATCTCTCAAGTCTGCTTCATCATCTCTTAGTTGAGAAGCTGTTTCAAACTCTTGATTTCTAATTGCATCTTCTTTTTCTTTAATCAAAGTTTTTAATTGTTTTTCAAGTTCTTTGCCTTCTGGACACATATTAGATGCTTTCAATCTAACTTTTGAACTTGCTTCATCGATTACGTCAATTGCTTTATCTGGTAAGAATCTATCGTTTACATATTTGCTAGATAATTTAACAGCTGCAACAATTGCTTCATCTGAAATCACCAAATTGTGGTGTTCTTCATATTTAGGTTTCAAGCCTTTGATAATTTCAATAGATTCATCAATTGAAGGTTCATCAATTTGAACAGGTTGGAAACGACGTTCTAAAGCTGAATCTTTTTCAATATATTTTCTGTATTCATCAGAAGTTGTTGCACCAATAACTTGAATTTCACCTCTTGATAAAGCAGGCTTCAAGATATTTGCAGCATCAATAGCACCTTCAGCGGCACCAGCACCAATCAATGTGTGCATTTCGTCAATTACAAGAATAATATTACCAGCTTGGCGAATTTCATCCATAATTTTTTTAAGACGTTCTTCAAATTCACCACGATATTTTGTACCTGCAACTAAAAGTCCCATATCTAATTGAATAACTTTTTTGCCATCCAAAATATCTGGAACTTCAGCATTGACAATTCTTATAGCAAGACCTTCAGCAACAGCCGTTTTACCAACACCAGGTTCACCAAGTAAAACTGGGTTATTTTTTGTACGTCTTGCAAGAATTTGAATTACACGTTCAATCTCTTTTTCACGACCAACAACTGGGTCTAAACGCAATTCTTGAGCCGCTAACGTTAAATCTCTACCAAATTCATCTAAACTTGGAGTTTTTGTTTTTCCACTTGATGAAGAACTTGAACTTGAAGAACTTGAACCAGCACCACCAGCAGTAGCTTGAGGTTTTGATTCACCTAACATTTTAATAACGTTGCTTCTTACTTTATTTAAATCAACGCCAAGATTTTCAAGAACTCTTGCAGCAACACCTTCACCTTCTCGGATTAAACCAAGCAACAAGTGTTCTGTACCAATATAGTTATGACCTAATTGTCTTGCTTCATCCCAAGAAAGTTCTAAAACTCTTTTAGCTCGTGGGGTGAAAGGAATTTCAACTGCTACAAAACCAGAGCCTCTACCGATAATTTTTTCAACTTCAGCTCTTGCATCCTTAAGGTTTACCCCCATGGACTTTAGAGTTTTAGCAGCAACCCCAGTACCTTCGCCGATTAGACCTAACAAAACTTGTTCTGTTCCAACAAAATTATGACCTAATCTTCGAGCTTCTTCCTGAGCAAGCATTATTACTTTAATTGCTTTTTCTGTAAAACGTTCGAACATTTTTTACTCCTATCTCTTCTTATAGAAAAATTATATACAAAAAACGAAAAAGTTTCAAGGTGTGAAAAGAATATTAAGCCTAATTTTAAAGTAAAAATTATTTCAAACCTAAATCACGTAAAAAATGTTCATTATCAGACAAATCAAATAATTTTGATTCTTCAAATGGATCAATTACATCTCCATATCGGAATAATTTGTCCATAATTTGATTATGAGAAGAATTTTCAGGATCAGAAAGGGCTAATTTTGTAAAATTCTTTACATCAGTTTTTCGCTCATACAAATTCAGAGCATGCTTTGAAAGATTTTTCAAAAAAGGATTCTCTGAATTTTGAATAGGAGAAGACACGGAAGAATACTTATTCTCCGCATTTTGAGCCTTCAATTGTTGAGCTAACTTTTTAAACATCACATCTCCCTTGACATCAATATTATACATTATTATATGCGGATTGCAAATTTTTATCACCAAATACACGTATTTTTTTAATTCCAATAGCTTGATTATAAAATATATTTAAACTAGAATGAAAGTGCTAATTGGTAACAGAAAAGAGGATAAGATGCTTGATATTAAATTGATTAGAGAGAATCCTGAGAAGATTAATGAACTTTTAAAAAGAAGAAATCCAGATTTATCAATAGACGAAGTTATTGCTATTGATGAAGAAAGAAGAAAAATTCAAACAAAGGCTGACGAATTAAGAGCAAAGAGAAAATCGGAATCCCAAAAAATCGGTTTAATGAAGAAAAACGGAGAAAATACCGATAAAATCCAAGAAGAAGTAAGAGTTCTTGGAGACGAAATTAAAGAATTTGAAGAAAAACAAACAGAATTAGATGCAAAACAAAAAGATATTTTGTTGCACATCCCAAACATTCCAGATGAAACAACTCCAATTGGAGCATCTGATGCTGACAACGTAGAAGTTTACAAATGGGGTGAACCAAGAAAATTTGATTTTGAATTCAAAGCTCATTGGGACTTGTGCGAAGAAAAAAATCTTGTAGATTTTGAAAGAGGAGTTAAATTATCTCAAAGCAGATTTACGTTATACAGAGGGAAAGGCTCAAGATTAGAAAGAGCAATAATCAATTTCTTCCTTGACTATCACACAGAACAACAAGGTTACGAAGAAATTTTACCTCCATTTATGGCTAACTCTGCTACAATGACTGGAACAGGTCAACTTCCTAAATTTGCAGAAGATATGTACAAATGCGAAAATGAAGATTTGTATTTAATTCCAACAGCAGAAGTTCCAGTTACAAATATCTATTCTGGCGAAATTTTATCAGAAGATGATTTACCTAAATATATGACAGCTTATACACCATGTTTTAGACGTGAAGCAGGATCTGCTGGTAAAGACACAAGAGGTTTAATCAGAGTTCACCAATTCAACAAGGTTGAACTTGTAAAACTTTGTACTCCAGAAACAAGTAAAGACGAACACGAAAAATTAACAGAAGATGCAGAAAAAATGTTACAACTTCTTGAACTTCCATATAGAAGAGAAGCCCTATCAACAGGAGATATCGGTTTTTCAGCTAATAAATGTTGGGATTTGGAAGTTTGGATGCCTTCTTACAATGCTTATAAGGAAATCTCAAGTTGTTCAAACTACGGAGATTACCAAGCAAGAAGAGCAAACATCCGTTACAAAGAAAAAGCAACAGGAAAAACAAGATTTGTTCACACAATTAATGGTTCTGGTCTTGCTGTTGGTAGAACATTTGCAGCTATCGTTGAAAATTATCAACAAGCAGATGGAACAATTATCATTCCAGAAGTATTAAGAAAATACACTGGATTTGATAAAATTTAGGAAGATATTTCTAATTAAACAATAAAAAAAAAGAACGAGAGTAAACTCGTTCTTTTTTTTATAAATTCGTTTTATTATACACATTTTACAAATTTTGAAACTTTTGAATTCAAATCAGTTGCAAGAACTTCTGCTTGAGATGCTTTGGTTCTACCATTTTCAAGCATGTCCAGTTTTATTTTGTCATTACTCAAATCATCTGCAATGCCAACCAATCGTTTCAAATAATTTGAAATAGTTTCATGTTTTCTCATTTCTATTTCAATCTTGCCTTCAATATAAGCTTTTAATCTATCTTGCTCTCTTGATTCATATGGATTATGAGTTCTGGTAATAGATGTCTGAATTGGAAAAGCATCCAAAGAACTAAAACATTTATTACAAGTAACAAAATCTTCTAGTTTAGCATTTTTTTTCAAAGTATTTATTATCAAATCATTAGCATTTGGGGTCATTTTAAAAGCTGTAAATCTTGGTGAATTCATATTATTTTGAACTTGCATAATTTCTCCTTTTAGAGTTTCAAAACGTATAATCAAAAATTTTGATAGGGCATAATTATTATTTTTACAAAAATTTATATTACATAAGTAGCAATTTGTCAAATGTTTTGTTACTAAATTTTACAAACAAGAAGTTTTTGAATAATCTTTAAATATCTTGAACAATATGTTATAATTATAAATAGAATAGCATTTATAGGTAATAAAAAGATGAGCGAATTTCCATTTGAACTGGACGATTTTCAAAAAGAAGCGTGTGAAATTATTGATAACGGAGAAAGTGTTGTAGTTTGTGCCCCAACAGGAGCGGGAAAAACAGTTATTGCACAACACGCTATAAATAATGCCCTAAAACAAGGTTGCAGAATTTTTTACACAACCCCACTAAAAGCATTATCAAATCAAAAATTTTACGACTTTTGTGAGCAATATGGAGCCGATAAAGTTGGACTTCTAACAGGAGATACTTCTATTAATAGAGGAGCCCAAATTGTCATAATGACAACTGAAGTATTTAGAAATATGCTATATGGAACAAACTTCGGAGCCGTTGCAGACAACCTTAAAGATGTTCGATATGTTGTTCTTGACGAAGTCCATTATATGAATGATGAACAAAGAGGAACGGTTTGGGAAGAAAGTATAATCTATTGCCCAACCAACATTCAAATTATTGCACTTTCCGCAACTGTCGCAAATTGCGATGAACTGACAAATTGGATTAATACAGTACACTCAAAAACAAAACTTGTTAACACAGACTTTAGACCAGTGCCTTTGAGATTTTTCTATTTTGATAGTTCTCAACCGTATAAATTACTTCCACTTTTAACCCCAGATGGAAAATTAAATAACAAGATAAAACCAGAAAAACCACAATGGGCAAGAGGAAAAGATAAAAGAAAAAAAACATATGTCAAACAGATAATTCAGAACTTAGCAGATAACGACATGTTACCGGCAATTTATTTCACTTTTTCCAGAAAAAAATGTGATGAACAAATGGAAAAATGTTCTGGGCTGGGTTTAAATACGAGAAAAGAACAGGAAGAAATAAAAGCTTTTATTGAAGAATTTATTGCTGAAAACCCTCATTTATACGGAAACAAACATATTGAATACTTAATTCAAGGTGTTGCATCTCACCACGCAGGATTATTACCAGCATGGAAGAATTTAGTAGAAAAACTTTTTCAAAAAGGGCTTATTAAAGTTGTATTTGCAACAGAAACTCTTGCAGCTGGAATAAATATGCCTGCAAGATCAACTGTTATCAGCTCAACGAGCAAAAGAACCGATTCTGGACACAGAATGTTAACAGCTAATGAATTTTTACAAATGTCAGGAAGAGCTGGACGACGAGGAATGGACGAAGTTGGCTATGTAACAGTTGTAGGAACACCATTCCAAACTCCAGAGGAAGTAGCAGAACTAGTTCTAAGTGATTCAAATCCATTAGAAAGTAAATTTTCTCCAAGCTATTCAATGGTTCTAAACTTGTTGCAAAGATTTAATCTTGAAGAATCAAAAGAACTCATCCTAAAAAGTTTTGGCTATTATTCATCAGATTATAGACTTAAACCTATATTGTTTCAATTAGAGCAATATGATAAGGAAATAGAGGAACGTTCTTTTATTTGTCCAAACAAATTATCTGATGACAAAATGCTTGAATATGACAAGTTAAGATTTTTGTATGTTCAAAATAGACAAACCTACAAAAAAATTGTTAAACAAGAAAAATCAAAACACCGCCCTCTATCACCAGAAGTTGTTGAATTTGGCAAACGTAATAAAGAAGAATTACATAAACTTCAAACTTTTGCTTGTGACACTTGTAAACTATATAAAAAACACTCAAAAAATCTTGAAGTTTTAAAACGAATTGACTCAAAAAAGAAAAAATTACTAAAAGAAATTGAAAAACAAAAAGATATTTACTGGAACAAATTCATTGCTCATCGTGCTGTTTTAAAGGAATATGGCTATATTCAGAACGATTACCCAACAGAAAAAGGGAAAACTACATCACAAATTCGTTCTGAGAATGAATTGTACTTAGCAGAAATTATTTTCTCTGGGGTGCTTGAAAACTTAACACCTTCACAACTTGCAGGGGTAATTTGTGCACTAACAACAGAAGAATTAAGAATAGAAATTCCTTATATTCCGTTCTCAGAACCAGTTAGAAAAACCCTTAATCAAATCCGCAATATAAAACGAAAACTTGAAAAAGTTCAATCTAAATATGATATTGAAGCACCTTTATATATAAATCCATATTTCAGTTCGCTAATTGAACTTTGGGTTGAAGGAGCAGAATGGGAAACAGTTTCAGAACAAATAGAAATCGGCGAAGGAGATATTGTTAGAGCGTTCAAAAGAGTAGTTGACGTTTTAAGGCAATTAACAACTATTGATAATATTCCAGAAACATTGGTATTCACCGCAAGGGAGGCGATAGAAAAAATCCAACGCCCACCAGTTGATGTTGATTAATCCAGTTTCTACCACGGATAATCTTTAGGTATTTTCCAACCGTTGAGTTGGATTAACTTTGTACAATAACCACAATTTGTACAACCTTTTTTACAAGCCCAAGTATTACCATTTTTTAAATGAGTTACATTACCATTCCACATAAAAACATACGGTTCAATATATCCAGAACTATTCACCTTTTCCCATCCACTAAGATCTGCTCTTTTTGTAAATTGATATTGAAACTTATTTCGTGGATTAATTTCAGGTTTCCCATTTACATAATAAACTATATCACCACCATCTTGAGTAACTGAAAAAGAAAACAACGAGCCATCAAGCAATGTAACACGAATTCCATTTTGTGACGGACTTGGATCGGTTTTAATGTATTTTATATATGGGAGAAAATATGTATTCATAAATTCAACTGTTTCTGGATATGAATAATTATGATTTCGCTCCAACCAACTATCAGGATCTCCATTATCAACCATTGACAAACGCATTGCCTGATTCATTGTAGAATTAAATTTTGCTAATTTTGTTTCGACCACATGTTTTTGATAGTTCGTTACTAAACTAGGAATTGTAATTGCTGCCACAACACCAATTATACCAAGAGTTATTAGGACTTCGGCAAGAGTGAATGCACATTTTTTAATTATGCGTTTTAGAATTTTAATCTTAATGAAAGAATGAACCCTCTCCCCTACCCCCTCTTCCCTTGGAGATGGGCAATTGCCAATGAGTTCAGCACATAATCCACCAAACGCTACCGCACCTTGGCGAGGGAATAAATTATTATTCTTCCTTAATTTCAAATCTCCGCAATGGAACAAGCGGCTACCACCCGCTAAAATATCAAGTATTAAAGCCTTTAAGAGGTTACCCCCCCCCGTTTTTCAAGCTATAATTGAGTTTTGTCATATCATATTCTCCTTTTCACTTATTATAAATTATTTGAAATAGAAAAACAATATTTTACAAATTATTTATTGACATCAAAAATATTTTGACGTTTAATAAGTGTGAAATATACATTTATTATTTTTTATAAAGAGGATATGAATATGTTAGTACAAAAAATTACAAATACTCCAGTTTTAAATCAGTTTGCAAAAAACGATTGTTGCAAACCTAGAAAAAATTCAATGTTTACATCAAAAACTTCTGATAGCATATCTTTCGGGAAAAGCAAAGAATCATTAGTTACCGATGCATTTTTACAAATAGCTAAAAACAGAAAGCCATCTAGCCTAGGTGAATACATGGGAACAGTTGGCAAAACTAATTTCATCTTCAAAGAAACTAAATTCGGGAAAGAAGCTCAATTAAGCGTATTGAGAAACAACGAACACGCAACTTTTAATGTTTCTAGGGGAACAAATAAGCCAGTAGCTATCGTAGAAGATGTCGAAGGAAATAACTCTAAAAATTTAGTTCAAATTATTCAAAGATTTTTAAAAATAGTTCACTAAACATTATGAAAATTAATATATAAACGAGTCGGATTTTTACAAAAATTTGGCTCGTTTTTAATAGGTTAAAAAATAAAAATAGTGTACATTTGCCACTATTTAGAAATGTAAAACCCTTATTACTAAAAGGATTGAAGAAATTGTAAAAATATGTTACAATAATAGTAGGAACACCCTATTAGCCCTCATAGGTCTCTGACGAGTGTTATTCCCCACCCCACTCTAAAAACAAAAAGGTATCCGTTACTTATAATCTTGGGTGACACTATGGATACGCTAATCAAAAAAATTGAATACTACATTCCGTTTAGGACTTGCGAATATGTACTAACGCTTTCGCTATTCTCTATTTTAGTCCTTACACATACCATTTTTCAGCCACCAATTTTTGCAAATGATTTTATTGCGAATAAAGCAGTAAATTCAAACACCCTAATTCAAATGACCGAATATGTAAAAGAAGGAGTAAACCCTGAATTAAAAAAAGAAAAATTTAACGAACGAATAAATCAAAAATATAGAGGTTTAAAAGTTACAACCGTTGCAGATGGAATTAAGCACGTCAGAATGGTTAAATATTACAATGGAAAGCCAGTAAGAATTAATGTTGTAGAAGTAAACCAAGAAGTTGCACAAAATTACGAAGTTAAACCTGCAATTGCATCAGTAACCCTTCCGAACAAAAGAACAGTGAGAACAATTGCACAAAAAACAAATTCTGTTGTTGCAATAAACGGAGGATTTTTCAAACCTCAAACGGGAGTACCTCTGGGAACATTAATGATAAATGGGAAAATTTATACAGGGCCAATATATGATAGAGTTGCACTTGGAATTTTTGAAAACGGCTACGATGTTGGAAGAGTTAGATTAAATGCAAAAATTTACGGTAATAATGAAATTATTAAAATTGACAACATAAATCAACCAAGAATGTTATCCTCATACGTTTTAGCTTATACAAGGGATTGGGGGAAATACGCTCCAACTTCTCCGAAGTACGGTGTCCAACTTCAAATAGTTGGGAATAAAATTACGGCAGCATCCGCCAATCCTCTTCCTATTCCAGAAAATGGATACGTCTTAGTTGGACCAAAAGCACAATTAGGAAAACTTTTTGGAGCAAAATCTGTAAATTTACAAATGGGAACAAATCCAAAATGGGATAACGTAAAACACATAATTAGCGGAGGACCTTACTTAGTTAAGGATAACCAAATATATATCGATATGACTGCCCAAAAACTTCAATCTATCGGGGGACGAAACCCAAGAACGGCAATTGGTTATACCAAAGACAACGACCTAATTCTTGTTGCAGTTGACGGAAGAGAGGGCAGTTCTATCGGTTTGACATTAACAGAACTTGCTAGTTTTATGAAGTCATTAGGTTGTACAAATGCAATCAACCTAGATGGAGGAGGTTCTACCGTAATGTACGTAAATGGACAAATTGTTAATCATCCATATCAACCTGGAGGTATAGCTTTATCAAATGCTTTGGTCATTTCTAAAAAGTACGGCAGCTAAAATCGTTAGAGTGTTTGAAAAATTAGGAACACATACGGTTTTAGTTGTGTAAAAAACTTATTTCAAATTCTGAATATCAGAAATTAATTGATTGATATATTCATCATCTTTGATGGATTTAGCTTCTGTTGCATATTGCATTGCTTCTTGAGTTTTCTGCATATTATAATAAATTACTGCACGATTATATGCGATAAGATAATTTTCGTCTTGAGTTTTAGCTAAAGAACTTGCAATATTTAATTTCTCTAATGCGGAATTAAAATCGCCCATATCGACATAAACAGAGGCTAAATTTATATACCCAGAAGCAAATGTTGGATATTCTTTAGTATATTTTTCAAACTCTGCAAGCTTTCTTTGTAACCTCGCATCTTCACTACCCAAAATCAAAGGTGGATAATAAAAATTCTCACTATGAAGATTCTTTACATTAGAAATTGTTGGTTCCAAACGATATAGCAAAGCAAGAGTCTTTAAATCTCGCATCGTCAAATACTGAAAATCAGAACGGTGAATTGCATACATACCCTGATTATTTTCATTTGATGCAAACATCAAATCTGAAGGATTATCACTATGCCCCATCAAACCCAATGTGTGTCCTAATTCATGTAACGCAGTATTATAAACCTCTAATTCAGAAAAATTTTCATTACGTGGGTTAGTTTTATAGAATGTCAAATTCATTCTTTTTAATAATTTGTCAGAAGAAATAACTGGATCGGTATAAGCAACAGTATATTTGCACACTCCATCAGAACAAACATCAGAAGGAATATCCAAAAATCTAATAACAATATCTGCACCTTGTTCACTTTGTACAGTACTAAATTTTACAAAATTTGTCCTTTCTGTCCATTGATTCATTGCCCTTTGAATATTTGAAATATAATATCTTGGCACAGAGTTTGAATTTTCAAAATATACTTTCAAAGGAAAAGATTTTATATCCCAACGAAGAATATCATTTCCTTGAGCTGCATTCAGAATATAATTATTTTCAACTCCAGCAAGCAATTTATGTCTTAAAGCAACAGCTTGATAGCGAGCATATTTTTTTGCTTCATCATCCTTTTTAGAATTGCCCATTTCATACAATTTCTTTTGAATTGAGTATGTCGGTTTTGCTTTTGATAACGCTAAAACATAATAGTATCTTGCAACTAAATTATTAGGAGTAGCAAATAATGATTTTTCAAATAATGGAATTGATTGTTCATATTTTCCGCTATCATAAACCTTTTTAGCTTGTCCATAATAATATGACCCAACCATAGGAGATTTGTATAACATAAAAATAACTAATACAACAAATAGGACAAACAACAAAAATTTACGCATTATTCTTTTCCGCCAAATCTTTTTCCAACTGCTGAGCCAAGGCTCTCGTATCACCCTTCAATTTAAAATATTCTGCAAATTTAGCCGTTGTCTTCACATTGATACTTCTACCATTTTTATCTTTATGTTTTGAAACTAAGCCCTTTTCAACCAATTCAGCGACATGTTCATAAGCCGCAGAACGCAATCTCACTAACTCTGTCTGACGAATAGGTTCTTTCAAGGCAATTACAAGCAATGTTCTCAAAACCGCAGGAGACAAATCAATCGGACAAATCTTTTCAACAATATCAGAATAATCCTCTTTTACCTGCAAAATATAACCATTTTCATCATCAATTTCTAAAGCTCCATCTCTTGAAGCATAATCCATAATCAATTCCAAAATAGATTCTTCAATTTCTTCTGGTTCAACATCCAAATATGTTGCAATTTCTTCTAATGACAAAGCTTTTGCCGTAACAAAAAGAACGGCTTCAATTCTAGACTTCAGATTCTGCATCTTTTTTACCGCCTTTTACTACATATAAATCAGAATAGAACTCTTTTTGTTCTAACTCATAATCTGTATCTCTACTCAAGAATAGTAATGCCAAATACGCACTAATTTTATCCATTCCGAGCATAGTTAACTCATTCAATTCAATTTTGTCTTCACGAGCAAAAATTTGTTCCAAATTATCTTTTAGCTTTAAAACAGCTTCTTCAATATATTCTTCGTGAGCCATTGAAACAATTTCTTCTGGAGTTAAACGAGAATAGTTTCTAACATGGCGTTTTGCTCTTTCGTGTGCACTTTTAATAGATGCCCTTTTTTCTAGTTTTTCATAAAACTCTAACTGTTTAATCAAATCCTTCAATGTTACAACACGGTTACGATTTAATCGAATACTTGTTCTTCTTTGAAGAGCTTCATCAAAACTTACAACGTTACTTGTAGGAATAAACTCACTATCTTCAGGGTATTCAACAATAAACCCATCATCGTCATATATAACATCATCTTGAGGTTCATCTTTAAAATCCTCTAGAGATAACCCCGCAAGGACATTTGATTGCAAACGGCACAAAATTGAAGCAAACAAAAGAGTTCTAGATGCAACCCTTAAATTAAGAGATTTCAATTCAATCATACGTTGAAGATATTTTTCAGTTACATCAAGAATATCAATATGCCAAGGGTCAATCTTACCTTGTTTTGCCATATCAACAAGAATCCCGATACCATCATTGGAATCGAATTCCTTATTTTCACCTAATATAGAAGATTCTAAATCTTCAGCATTTATAAGATTATTGTTCATCATTGTCTTCTCTTAGTTTAACACCTGTAACTTTTGTTTTACCTTTTTCTTTTTGAGTAACACCAATTGTTCTACTTGCAGCTTCAATCATTGGACGACGGTGACTAACTACAATAAACTGAGTATCCGCAGATTGTTTTTTTACCATATCAGCAATTCTTTCAACGTTCATTGTATCTAAACTTGCATCAACCTCATCTAGTGCATAAAACGGAGCTGGAAGATATTTCTGAATAGAAAATACTAATGCAAGAGCCGTCAAAGCTTTTTCGCCACCAGATAAAGCACCTAACTTGTTATTCGAAGTTTTATCTCTTGGTTTTGCTTCAATTGTCATGCCAGCAGAAAGAGGGTCTTTTTCATTTTCTAAAATTAAACGACCTTCACCTTCAGATAATTGGTGATAAATATCTTTGAAGTTTTCATTTATGGCTGTAAAAGTAGTCATAAATGCTTCTTTTTTCTGTTGCTCAAAACCATTCATCTTATCTAAAATAGACTGACGTTCAGTAGATAAAGTATTAATTTGAGTATCAAGTTCTTCTTTACGTGCCGCCTTTTCTTCATAAGAAACAATTGCACGCATATTTACATCCCCAAGTTCTTGCATTCTCTTATCAAGACGTTGAATTTTTGCATTCAATTCATCAATTGATATTTGAACAGGTTCTAATTTTTCAACATCGACACCAGAATTTGTCAAAACCTCAGAAGCCTCTTTCAATTGAGGTTCTAGTTCACGACGTCTAGCCTTGAAAGATTCTATTTGTTCATTAATTCTATCAATTTCAGATGCTTTGACTGCACTATTGGTTTGCAATTCAACCAGACTATTATGAATTTCGTCTTTCTGTTTCACAAGTTCACCAATTTTTTCATCAATTACAGCAATTTTATCAGATAGGATATTTAATTGTTCCTCTAATTGAACGATTTCAGCCTTACAAGTTTCTTGATCTTTTTCTAAGGATTCGTTATTTTTCAAAGTATTCTTAATATCATCCTGTTTTGATGTAATCAATTGTTCGTTAAATTTGATAGTGTTTTCAAAACTTTGAATTTCACTATTTACATTCATCAAATTTGTATTCAAATGACGAATTTCATCCTCAATACCTTGTGTTTTTTCTTTCAAGTCTTTTAAATCTTTGTCATTAAGCAAACTATCAAGTTCGGCTAACTTATCTTGTGATTTTTGAATTTCATCAGCCAATTCAACTCGTTTAAGCTCAATTTTATCAAGCTCGGCATTTAACTTATCAATTTTTGGTTCATTTTCAGAAATAAAAGTTCTCTTTGTTTCAAGTAAATTTTGACTATTTTCAAACTGAGAGGTCATATTTGACAATTCAATCTTCGCCTTTGAATATTCAGTAGAAGAATTTGAATAAGAAACACGAATTTTATCCAATTTATCTTCCAACTCTTTACGCTTTATACAAGCTTGATCATATTTCTTTTGCAAATCATCCAATTTAGATTTTGCACGTTCAAGCTCTTTATCATCATTTTGTCCAAAGCCGAACATTGATTTTTTAACATAACCACCTGTAATAGCAGAAGATTTTTCATACAACTTACCATCTAAAGTAACCATTCTATACTTACCCATCAATGGTTCAGCAGACTCAGCATCTTCAACAATCAAAGTATCGCCAACTGCATAGAAAAACGCATCTAAATAAATATCTTCAAAATCAACTAAGTTTATCGCAAAATCGATAACTCCTCTATTTTTCGGCAATTGCAGTTTTGTTGGAGCTTTTTTAATTTTGCTCAAAGGAATGAAAGTTGCTCTACCAGATTTTGAAGAATTTAATAATTCCATTGCAATATACGCTGCATGCGGGTCATCAACAACAATATGAGCAAGTCGTCCTCCAAATGCAACATCTAGAGCTAAAGAATACTCTTCATCTACTGTACCTAATTGCATTAAAGGAGCGTGAACGCCTTCTAAATTCGCATTCATAACGGTTGTAATTGGTAAAGAAGAACCCGATGCCGACATAACTCTTCTCTGAGCTTCCATTTCTGAGAATCTGCGAAGAGCAGCCCTCAAATCGTGATCAAAATCTTCGATAGAAGTTTTAGCATCATCAAGTTCTTTCATCGTAGAGGTCTGAATTTCTTTCAATTCGTCCATCTCTTTTTTCAAATCAGAAACTTGCATTTCTTTTAAAGACTTTGTATCTCCAAAATTAGCTTTTGCCTTTTCGGCATTCTCAACGAACAACCTTGCATCTTCTATTTCTTTTTTTAGAGTTTTTAACTCACTTTCTTTTGGTAAAGAAGTCTTTAAAAGTTCGTTATCTTTATCCTTTAAAGAATCTAATGAACGAGAAACATCATTACGTTCTTGAATGTATTTATCAGCCGTAGAACTCAATCCTGAAATATCTTCTAATTTTTTAGCTAATTCAGCCTTTTTCTCTTTTAACTGAGTTTCAATAATACCAATTTTGTCATGCGAAAGTTTTATATTAAGTCTTTCATCTTCAATTTTCTTTTTGTAAGATTCAATACCATTTTTTGCATTCTCAATTGATTGCAAACCTTTTTGAATTTGAGTTTGAGAATAATCAATTGCGTTTTTCTTTGTTTGAATCCGTGCAGACAAATTACTTTGAGAATCTTTTAACTTGTTACGTTCATCCTCACCTTGTCCTTTTAACTTCGCATCAAGTTCTTTATATTTTTCAGTTATAAGTTTAATTTTTTCATCTAAATCTTTTTTGTTTAACTGTTCTTCTTTAAGTTTTTTATTAGATTGAAGAATATTATCATGAGCAAGTTCTAAATTTCTTCTCAAGTCAAAGAATTTTACAGTACTAACTTGAGATTCAAGCCCAGATTTTTCTTCTTGCAACTTTTTATACTTCAAAGCAACTTCTCGTTCTGCCTTCAATTGTTCTAAAGTTTTTTCAACTTCAGTAAGAATTAACGAAGCAGCTTCAACACGTTGTTCAACAGTTTTTAATTCATTTGTTGCCTGATCTATTCGTCTATCAAAATCTGCAACTCCAGCAATCTCGTCAATAATGCCACGACGAACTTTAGAAGAGCACATTACAATACTAGTAACGTCACCTTGCATCATAACATTATAACTATTAGGAGTAATATTATATTTTTCTAAAATACTACGGATATTTGTTAATGTATCAATCTTATCATTCAAATAATAAGTACTCGCATATCCTTGATTAGTCTTTCTAATACGACGCATCACAGACAATTCGCCAGCACCATCTACATCTCCAAATATAACTTTTACAGAAGCTTCATTTTTATTATTGAAAGTCGTAATAAAATCTGACAAATTTTCAATACGTAATGCACTACCAGTCCTAAGACCAAGTGCAAACATCACACTGTCAATAATATTACTTTTCCCTGACCCATTTGGACCAGAAACCGTCGTAAAACCTCTCAAGAGGGGGATGTCTGTCTTATTTGCAAATGATTTAAAATTATCTATTTCTAACTGCTTTATGTACATATTTCTACCCGAGTATAGCGTATATTCTATTATTGCAGGACAAGTAGGAGCATGTCAAAAATATTGAGCATTATTTACAATTAAAAATATTCGCAACCTAATTACTTTGTCCAGCTCGATATCCACAAGCAGTATAAATAATTGGTAAAAATCTTCCGATATTTAATTTCTCGATTATTGGGAATTTTGCCAAAGCAAGAGCTCCGATACCATCATCAATGTTAGCTAATGCATCTTTTGCAGAAAGTTTTCTATCTGGGTATTTATCTTTAGGGTCGGTTATCAAATTTGACAATGCAGCAGAGCCATACATTCCGACCAAAAGCCCACCAGCAACGGATAATATTTTATTCCATTTATTGTTATATTTTTCACTGTTTTCACAAAGACTAACAACTCCTCCAACTATCCAAGTTGGAATAGATGCATTCATAAATTGGAACAATCCCTCTTTTAATCTATTCTTTTGAACCTCTTTTTTCTCTCCAATTAGCCCAAGACCTACGCCTCCAATAATTGAACCCGCAGCAGTATTTATCATATCCCACATTCCATATTTTAATTTTAATGGATTTTTCACATTTTGTTTTTTCATCATAAATAAAATTGGAATAATAGTACCAATTGTTGAACCAATAAGAGCTTTTGTCTTATCTTCCTTAGAAATATCACGGTTATAAGATCTTACCCTATAATTAGTTTTCGATGAAAATTCCGTGTTTTTGCGAGGTAAATAAGAATTAAAAACACTACTAGATTGTATATTTATATTGTTATTAACTGGGTAAAAAGTCATTTCTGTCATTGTTAATACTACACTTACTTAATTTTCTGTTTGATATTCTTTCGCAAAAGCAGGGTTAACAGCAAGCCATTTGAATGTTTGAGATTCAATTTCTGGAATATCAATTACAAATGTTCCACCATAACGACCTCTTGAAAAAACTAAATATCCTTCTTTTGCAAGATTATGAAAAGCTTTTCTAATTGTATTTGGGCTTAAATCTAAAATTTTTGACAATTCTAAAATTGAAGGTAATTTATCCCCAATTTCATAATCTTGGGCAATCATTTTTTTCAAATGATTTTGAGTTTTTTCGTAATGATAAAATGCCGTTTCTTGAGCAGATGCAAATATTGACGTTTCTGGTTTGAATGAAGAAGCGGAAGAATTTGGAAGTTTGATTACAGATGTACCATAACGACCTCTTCTAGGAAGTAATATTCCTCTATCAATCAACACTTTCAACGCATCATGAACAGTTTTAACACTTGTTTTCAATGCATTTGCTAAAACGGAATGAGAAGGCATTTTATCTCCTATTTTTAAATTTCCATTGATATATTTTTCCAAGTCCTTAACAACCATATCAACTAAAGTTTCAGTTTCAGAAGGTTTTACAACTGGTTTAAGTTCGAAATCAACAGTCACAACTCTCCAGCCTTGGTCTTTGGGATTTTGGCACATATGTTCAAGAATACCTTGATAAGCTAAGTAATCCAATGCCATTCTAGTTGTATTTGGAGAAAAGTTAATGATAGTCGAAATTGTTCTTGATGATGGAATTTTTGAACCTTTTTTAAATCCATCTGACAAAATATATCTTTTAATAGCTTCAGCGGCTAATTCTCTTTTTGAAGTTAATTTTCTAACATTTGAAGAAGGCTTTGTATAATCACGAACAAGAGTTCCTACACATTGTTTTGACTCAACATAACCCAAATCTTCTATTTGTCTGAAAGAATTTTGCATCGTACCAACACTAACACCTAAAAGATACGCAAAATCAGCTTTAGAAGGAATTACATCATTCACTAAAATCTTTCCAGATTTCAAACCTTGCTCAATCCAAGAACACATCCACTTTGCAATAACAACCGCTTTTGGTTCAAAGATATTTTTCAAATCTGGAAGTTCCACATCAATATCAGCAATACTGATTTGTCTTAATTTTGACTTTTGTGGATAAATATATTTTTCGTTTTTAGATTTCATTTCTTCTACCTACTTTCAAATTTAATAATATACTATGTGTAAAAAAACAGCAAGATATTTTTTGCCAAATTATATAGTTTTATTACGAAGATTGAAATTGATTTGACTAAGACATAAAGATGATAAATACTTAAACTATGAATAAACAAAAGGTTATAGCATTAGTAGATTGCGATTCGTTTTTTGTATCTTGCGAACAAAAAAGAAATCCAAAACTGAAAAAACAACCAGTTTGTGTTCTTTCAAACAGTGAAGGCTGTGTTATTTCTCGTTCTAAAGAAGCAAAGAAAATGGGGATAAAAATGGGAGAGCCTTTTTTTATTGCAAAAAAAGAACACCAAAAAGCAATCTATATAGTTGCGGACCACGATTATTACGCAAAAGTTTCAAATGAAGTTATGAGTATTCTGAAAGACTTTAGCCCATACGTTCAAGTTTATTCAATAGATGAAGCCTTTGTTGACTTCACAGGACTAACAAAATTATACAAAAAGAATTATTATAGCCTCGCAAAATATTTAAAATTAAAAATTCTGGAAGAAGCTGATATTCCTGTTTCAATTGGAGTAAGTTCAACAAAAACACTCGCAAAACTCGGTTCAGATAAAGCAAAATACAAATCAGATGGAGTTTATCTAATCGGAAAAAGAAAAAATATAAAAGAACTTAAAAACACAAGAATTGAAGAAATTTGGGGAATAGGTCACAGATTAACAACCCGATTAAAACAAAATGGAATTATCACAGCAGAAGAACTAATTCAAAAACAAGATAAATGGCTCGATTCAAAAATTGGGATACACGGACTCGAAATGAAACACGAACTAACAGGAAGAATGGTTTCCCCTGTTGTTAACGATGAAAGAATTCCCAAATCTATCCAAAACACAAGAGCTTTTGGAATTTTTACATCTGATTTCAATTTCATTAAAAATGAACTAAATAAACATATTCACACTTCATGCAGAAAACTACGGAAGTATGAAACCAAATGCCTTCAAATTGGAGTTATGTTGAGAACAAAAGATTTTAGAGTATTTTCAACGAGCCAAGACCTACTTTCTCCAACAGATTTTGAGCTAGAAATTTCCAATATCGCAGTTGAACTCCTTAAAGAAATTTACAATCCTAATATTTTATATAGGAGTACTGGAGTATATTTAGGTAAAATTGGAGAACAAGGAACGGAACAGCTTAGCCTATATTCAGATACAACTCTTGAAACAAAAAAGAAAAATTTAGCAAAATGTTTTGATAACTTAGAATCAAAGTTCGGCAAAAATATTATACAAACAGGCTTTCACTACAAAAAAGAAAAGCTACAAAAGAAAAATGATATATCTTCAAAAGACAATAAGTAGCAAATTTTATTTTTAGGGGTTTTAAAGTTTAAGTAAGGGGTAAAAATGTCTTTTTTAACACAACCAAATGATACAAAAATAAATATGTATAAAAATGATGCATACAAAGCTCAACTTGTACTGGATAGTTATTATAGACCAGATAAAGAAGGGATAAAAGCCTACGCTAAGCACCTTCAAAATTGCAAAGAAAACCCCGCAGCAGGAATGTTAATATCTAGAAATATAATTGATGATGTAAACGTAAATTTCCCTCAAACTTATTCTAGAAATAAACATCTTGTACTCAAAAATCCAGAAATCCAAAAATTAGTTGACGAAATAGATAAAGAAATAGATGAAAAATATTTTCCAAAAACTCTAAAAGCTCGGGAATTTTTAATAAAAACAAGACGAGTTGTTTTAGAACACATCATGCCAGTCAAGCACAATTTGAAAAGAGAACTTTTCAGAATTTATAATGCGATTTATCAAAATATTAAGAGGATAAAATGAGAATAACAAAAATCACAACAAACAATTTTACATCATCATCAAAACCTCAAGAAACATCAGATAAAAACTCCACAGATGTTTTAAAAATGTTTCATGACAAAGCAAAAAATTCCGCTGATATGACAGATTCAATCCTTGTTCCTCGAACGATTTTCAAAGGTTATCTTGGAATTATGATTGGAACGACGTTATTAACATTGAGTTCTTTTACGAGTAAATTTTCAAAAATAAGCAAATCTTTAGGTATTTTGGGTGCATTAACCTCTTTATATGGAACTTGGGCTTTTGTAAGACCTTTTATAGTGAAAGATGCCAAAGGTGTTCAAACAACAAAAGATGTCGAAAAAGTTTAACTCTGACTTATCTTATTTAATAACTTTATTGTAAGTTTTTGAGAGAATTATATTCTCTATTTCTTTAGCAGAATATTTTGGTACAACCAATCCATTTTCGTTCTCTTTTGTCATCCCAAGCAAAGTAGAAACCTTTTTGGGATGTTTATTCATTACAGGTGCTAAGATACTAATAGAAAAGAATGAAAATCTTGGAACTGAATCGCCATGTTCATTTAAAGTTAATTCATTTGCTAGAGAATAAACCTCTTTTGGATATTTTTGGACATATTCAACTAAATAGGCAATATCATCGTCGTCAAAACGTCGCACAACACGTCCTGAGCCCACTTGCTTTAAGGTAAATTGTTTCAAAAAGCTTTCAGCATCCTCTTTAGAAATTTTTGAGGATTTATTAAAGAAAGAAGTCAATTTAGATTTAACTTTGCTAAAACTCATTGCAGAACCAGAAGGGTTATCTGAAACAATCGGTTTTACATCATCTCCAACACTCCAGGCTTTTGTTTTTGCTGGGTTTAAAATAATTGGCAAACCTGCCTCTTCAGCCATCTTTAATAACTCTGGAGAACAATCTTCTATTCTAAATTTTGTAGAATAAAGACCAACAGGAACAGGGTCAACAGTTGTCATCTCGTTATTTCCATCAAAACTTCCATCAACTTCATTGCTTTTATTGTAAGTAAACAGTGTTTCTTGAGCTTTTTCTATTGCCGTTTTCAAGTCATTTGCTTTAATTACTTTGTCCCCAATTTTTACATCCTCTTTAATTTGAGTAATATATTTCTTTGATTTTAAATACTTATCAAACAATTCTGCATATTCATCTCGAGAAAGTTTAACTCCAGCATTTTCACTCAAATGTTTTCTTATTAAATTACTTATTTTTGCTCTTTCATTAGCAACCATAGAGCCATCGTTAAAGAAAGGAGAAGAATGCTCTTTTAAATTTTTCTTAAAACCTGAAACAGAATTTACAGAGGATGCGATAACAGTATTTGAATTATCAACGTTAAAAATCAAGCCTTCTTGAGAAATTCTACCAGCATGACCCCATTTCAATAACATATAAGAAAAAATCGGATGACCTTGTGCCAATCTTCGAGAATCAGACATTATTACATCATAAGATTCTCTTGGGGAATCAGAAAAATGGACACCAAATGTAGCATTCTCCTTGGTCGTTCCAGGGACAAATCCATATTTTTCTAATGGCATACCCTCTGGAAGATCTGCCAAATTAAGAACTCTAACATTATATTCAACACCATCTTTCACAACTTTTTTAGTTGGGAATTTTTTACCTCCATTAAGAATTTTTGAATCAAATACAACAGGGGCATTACTATTCATTTTCTTTATTTCAACATCAACTTCAGACATTTTCTTATCAATAAAAGCATCATATTCAGCTTTATTTGAAGTTCCTGTAACGCGATAATGGAAAGTCGAACTAACATTAGCTAAATCAGCTTTAGCTAAAATCTTATAAACTTCTAAATCACCAGAGCGGCGACATTTTGCAGCCACATCTTGAGCTGAAAGTTTGTCAGTATTAAAATCTCCAAACCAGTGATGATTATCAACCGCATCAATAATTTGATGTTTCATTTCTGTTGGCAAATTAAATTTATCTAAGATTGATGACATATAATTTGCACTTGTTCTAAAATGATTTGAATCAACTACTCCAGCAGCCTTTCCTACATCGTGTAGAATCGCTGCGAATTTCAAAACAGTTTTACTCTTATCAGATAATTTGCTATACGCTGGATTATTCATTGCATCTTGTAGAACCTTCAACATGTGAATATCAACCGAATACGCATGAGTTCCATGTTGCTGTTTCCCAACAATAGAAGTAAATTCTGGCAAGCCCTTGATTAATCCATCAAGAATCTCTTTAACTTCTTTATCTGGAATATCTACTTCATTTTTAGTTGTAAACTTGTCAATTTCAGATTGAACTTTTTTCGCTGCATTTTTAAATTCTGGAGAGTAACCAGATAAATCTTCAAATGGTCTGTTATTCAACAACCCGTCAAAGTTGTCATTTTCAATTCCATAATGAGATAGAATTTCAACTCTATCTTGAGTCGGTAAATCATTCAGAATATCTTCTACATTATTCATAAAATCTTTTCTAGAGTATTTTAAAGGCAATCCATCTGTACCATATTTAGCAAAATCAAATTCTTTAAAGACTTTATTTGCTTTAGCATTATTATTTGATAATGTTTTCACTAAAAATTCTCGTTGCTGAGCAGATGAAATTTTAACATTTGGCTTAACTCCAGAAAGAATTTTGGAAATTGTATCAATATTAAATCCGTGTTTTTTTAATAATGCTTTATCAGTGTCACTCATTTTCGAGATTACTGCCAACAACGTATGTTTATCATTTGCATCAAGGAAAGAATAACCTTGTTTATCAATTGATTTTATAATATTTATATAATCGTCAAGATTACTATCATTAAGCTTGCCATGTCTTGAATGTAATAGTTCAATTGCAAAATCAACATTTTTATCTGTTATATTAGTAAAATGGCTTGCATATAATTCTTTTAGCTGATAATCAACAGAAAAGCCCATGTGAGAAAGGAAGAAATCTTTTTCAGTATCATAAAACTCACTAATATATTTCATAGAAGCATTATTGTTTGTTGCTGTTCCTACGATTTTCCAAATATCAGTATTGTTATCAGCAGTCAAGGTCCCATCATCAACCATCTTATTTATAAGTGAAATCGTATTTTTATTTGTTACAGATAAAATAGTACTTGTAACATAATCTGTATGTTTTCCAAGTTTTTTATAATATTTTGTTTCTATGAGTTTATTAATAAATTCAACATTTTCTTTATTTATCTTTTCCAAAGTTACAGACATGAGCTTTAGTTTATTAAATTTTGGATTTTTAACTAAATCAAGAACGATATTCAAATCTGCTTTCCCAGAATTTAATAAATGCTTAATATTCCATTCTTCGTAACCTTGACTTTTCATAACTTCAGTCAACTCTTGCTTAACCTCTTCTGGCGTTTTGGCAGGAGTTTCTTTTTCTTGAACTTTTACTGCTCCTTGAGGCTCTTCCGAATTTATTTTTTTAGAAGAAGATTCTTTTATGCTGGATAATTCTTGTTCCTTAATTTCTTGAACATTTGAGTCTTGAGTTTTTTTATTTGTTGGTTCAGATAAAGTCTTTTTATTTGCTCTAGCAGCAGAAGTAGCTTTGAAATCATCAATCAAGTATGTTTTCAAACTCCCTTTTGATTTCAATAACCCTGTTAATATTGGGATAAGTTGACTTAACCCTTCGCCTTTAAGGTCTAATTCTCCTGTAATAACAGCTGTTGAAACAGCACTCAATGTAGCATCAGCACCAATTTCAAGAATTTTGGAAGCTAACATTGGACAATTTTTCAAAATTAATTGACCATACATAGCAGATGATACTTTACCAATTCCCATACCAGTAGCAGTAAGAGCTACACTTGTACTCAATTCTTTTATTATTTCAGATTTATCTTCTTGGGTCATTCCACCTTTTTTACTCGTAGCTTCACTTAATGAAACAGCGGAACTTCCCAAAGTGGCAGTAGCTAAACCACCCCAAATCATGCCAGTAGCGACATTACCACCAGGAACAAACTGTCCAGCAATCATCAAAACCATACCAACTCCAGATACAGCCGTTTTAACATTTTGTATGCCTTCTTGCTGACTTTGAATGAAGGCATTTGCTATATCAGAGCTATTTTTATCTCCATAGGCTTGTTTATATGCTTCAGTTGTTTCTTTTTGAAGTTGTTCAAAAGTTTTATCACCACAAGCTGCTTTAAAATTATTTTCCAAATACTTTACTAATGCTTTTCCTGCTTGATTAGCATTAGACATTCTCCCAGTTGAAGAAACCGTAGAATCAACTCCAATACGCTTCAACGCAGCATTTATATTTTCATCACTTCCGAACAATTTTTTATATACAAAATAAACCCCAGATTCTAGTTCATCAACTCTTGTTGAATCCATCATATATTCTGTTAAACGGCCTTGAGAAAGCTCATAATTTGGTTCATTTGGAGCTTTTACTCTGGCAGAATCACTATAAGCGGTCGCCTTAGCAATTTGGGATTTTACCTCTTCTAAAGTATTATTCATTTCAACTAACGTTTGAGTTTCGGCTTTTTTGCGGTCATAATTTTCCACCGCATCTTCATTATAAGCAACTCCTCGCTCTTCTTTAAATACGTCTTCAAACGTCATAGGAGGATAAATTGTTTCTGTTACGTTTTTAGTCACGGTTTTGTATGTAGCTGAAACACTTACAGCTTTATCTGCAATTTTATCATTCTTAAAACCTGTTTGAACTCTTGTTTGAATTTGTTTTGTAACAGTTTTACCCTTAACTGCATTTGCTCTATTTTCAAACTCTTGAGCTTGAGAATTATATATCTCATCGCCAGTTGTTTTATATAATTCTTTTGCTAAATTAGCTTTTTCACTCCAATAATCTTTTTCTGTTAACTCAAAATTCTTTGCTTTATCTAATAAAACAGCACCTAATTCTTCTTCTCTTAGCTTTGCATACACTTTAGAAGCTGCTTCATCAGAACCAAATTTTTCCTTCAACAAATTATAAAAGTCACTAACAGACCCTTGACCATCTTTTTGAGCTTGAAACATCTTTATTGCATCTTGAACATCTTGAGATAATTCAGTTGTTGCAATGTTTTTAATCTCTTCGGATGAATAGATATTTCCATTCATCTTTCCTTTATTAACCAATGTTTGAGCTTTTTTCACGGGATCAAAGCCTACATCTGAAATATCAGCAACAAAACCAAACAAATCACCAACCTTAACCCCGTTATCAGAAAGGCTTTTCCCTTTTGCATCTTTAAATTCTTTCAAAAATTCTTCTGCTTCCCCATTTTCAAAAACAGAAGATTTGCCTTTTGAAGCAAAGGACTTCATTTTTTCAAAGAAAGATTCAACTTCTTTATCATCTAATTTTCCATCATTATTAACATCAAAAAGACTAAATATCTTTTGATATTTATCATTTTGAGATAATTTGGATTTTAAAATTTCACCATTTATCTGCGATTTATTTATTTTTCTGCCATTTTCTAGGCTGAATTCATCGCCTGCCAATTTGAATGTAACCTTTCGTAATTTACCTTTTACTTTTTAAGTAACGACAAAAAGGCACAAAATCTTTAATTTATAAGTGCTTTATTTAACTTATGTAAAGCAAATATAAAAATATTTATATATTTTTTATCTAAATTAGCAAAATTTTTTTTCTTTTGATTTACAATAAATGATGGCTTCCAAATACATGCCACAAAAATTTTAATTTAGGAAAAACAAAATGTCATTAAGTAGTGCGTTTAAAACAGTTTGTGAATCAGTAGGGAAAGATAATAATCCAGCATATGCGGTAGTCGCAATTGCAACAGCAAAGGGAATTTGCCGTCCAATGTTCACTATGATGGATAAAAAAGAAGCTCCCGAAACAAAAAAATACACAGCATTGAGAGAAGGGCTTACAGAAGTAATTGCAATCCCAACATATCTTGCTTGTGGTTATTTAGCTGGCAAAGGTGCAGATTTAGTAAAAGATGTGGAAAAAGCAAAAAAAGCTAAACACAACTTGAGATTTCTAGGCGTTTGTATAGCAGCATTAGTTGTAATTCCAGGATTATGTTCTGTTTTTGTAAAACCATTCACAGATAGAATTTTCCACGGAAGCAAAAAAGATAATAAAGATTCTCAACCTGCAAAATTAGACATAACATCTAAAGCAGAACAAATTGACATTGCGAATAAACCAGAAGTACCAAAAACAGGCAACATTGCACACACAGGAGCTTACCCTATGCAACCAATTGCGAGTTTTAGAAATCAAGGAATGAGGGTAGGTTAATATGATAAGTGCAATTCAATCTTTTGTAACAAGCCCAGCATTATATAACATGACACAAAGCACGGTTACACAAATTACAACCGAAACATGCCTAAAAGCCGTAGGAAGACCAGCATTCATCCTTGGAGATAAAGATATTGACTCTCAAACAAAAAAATTCTCATCTACAAAAGAATTTTTATATCAAATGACTTGTTTAGGAATTTATTTAGCAGCAGTAATGCCTATTCTTAGAAAAGGTACATTCGCTCTAGCAAGAAAAATGTACAAAGACGAACCAGTATTCAAAGTATTTAAAAATTCTGGCGACTTTATGAAATATTACAAAATGAACGACACCGAAAAAGTTGCAAAATTAGAAGAAATAAATAAAACTCTTAAAACAGAAAAAATAACAAAAGATAAAATTAACGAAGATTTTGCAAAAGGTCTTACCGAACTTACTTCAATTGTTGGTTCTGTAACAGGTTTGGCTGTAATTGCACCAGTTATTTCTCACCCACTTATTCACCCAATTTTGAGAACAATGGGACTTGATGAAAACAAAAAAGATGACAAGAAACCAGAACAACAAGCTCAACAAACTCAAACTCCAGAAGCTGGTTCAAAAATCAAAACCGTAGCATAATAAAAATAACTTATTCGCAAACGTGTTCAAGAGCCATTTCTAATAGAGTTTTAACGTGTTCGTCACTCAATGTATAATAAACGTTCTTACCTTTCTTTTGAGAACGGACAAGTTTTGCGGTTTTTAAAACTTTTAGTTGATGAGAAACGGCGGATTTTGTCATATTCAAAAGAACAGCCAAATCACCAACACACATATCACTTTGATCTAAAGCCCAAAGAAGCTGGATACGAGTTCCATCACCCATAACCTTGAAAAAATCTGACAAATCATATAGCAAACTCATTTCTGGCATTTTAGGTTTAACACTTTCAACAATTTCTGCATTTATTGCTTCGCAATCTGATTTTTTCAATTCTACAGTCATATTTGCTCCTATATATTACATTATTATTTTAACATCAAATGAACAGTTGTTCAACTGTGTAAACTTTAATTACAAATATTAGTTTATACAATTGACAATTGAATACATGTTCAATTATACTATAAATAGTTGAGCAATTATTCAATTGAAAGGACGTATTTATGTGCGAGCACCATCACCACGTACACGAAGAAGAGAATAATGAAAGAATAATACTTTCAAGAATAGTTCTCGCAATACTTTTATTTATAACCGCAATGTTATTCACACATTCTACAATATTAAAATGCACAGTCCTTGGAATGGCATACCTCATTGCTGGCTACGATATTATATTCAAAGCGTTGAAAAATATCATAAAAGGACAAGTATTTGATGAAAACTTCTTAATGGGAATAGCAACCATCGGAGCAATTGGAATAAAGGAATATCCAGAAGCTGTTATGGTAATGGTTTTATACCAAATTGGAGAATATCTTCAAGACAAAGCCGTTGAAAAATCTCAAAATTCTATAACCGAACTAATGGACATCCGCCCAGATTATGCAAATATCAAAAAAGACGGAGATTTAATTAAAATTTCTCCTTACGAAGTAAAAATTGGAGATACCATAATTGTAAAAACAGGAGAAAAAATTCCGCTTGATGGAATTATTATTGATGGCTCTGCAACTCTTGACACCTCAGCCCTAACAGGCGAATCAAGGCCAAGAGAAGTAAAAATTGGAGATGAGGCAATCAGTGGCTGTATCAATACAAATGGACTTCTTAAAATTAGAGTGACCAAAGAATATGGACAATCTACGGTTTCTAAAATTTTGGATTTAGTAGAAAATGCAAGTTCTAAAAAAACTAAAACCGAAAACTTTATAACTAAATTTGCAAAAATATACACTCCAGTAGTTGTTTTAGCAGCATTATTTCTTGCAATTTTACCTCCACTTATTTTTGGTAGTAATTTTTCAGTTTGGATAAATAGAGCTTTAACATTTTTAGTAATATCTTGTCCATGTGCATTAGTAATATCTGTTCCGCTCGGCTTTTTTGCAGGGATTGGAGGAGCTTCTAAATGTGGAATTTTAGTCAAAGGAAGTTCGTATCTTGAATTATTATCCAAACCAGAAACAATTGTATTTGACAAAACAGGTACACTAACTCAAGGATGTTTTAAAGTCGTCAAAATTGTACAACAAGAAGATACAACAAAAGAGGAATTACTTGAACTTACAGCCTATGCAGAAAGTTATTCTAACCATCCAATAGCACTATCTATTAAAAAAGCGTATGATAAAAACATAGACAAAAATAAAATTTCAGAAATTTCTGAAATTGCAGGAAATGGAGTTCGAGCAGAAATAAATGGATGCTCCATCCTCGTTGGAAATGAAAACCTCTTAAAAAATCATAATATTAGCTACCAAAAAGCAAACGAAACAGGAACAATCGTTTATACTGCTAAAAATAGCAAATTTCTTGGATACATTGTTATATCCGACAAATTAAAAGAAGATGCTCAAAAAGCAATAATGGAACTTAAAAAGTTAAAACTCCAAACCGTAATGCTTACAGGTGACACAGAAGAATCTGGACTTACGGTCGCAAAAGAATTAAATATAGATAAAGCATACACTCAACTATTACCGATTGATAAAGTTGATAAAATTGAAGATATAATTGAACAAAAAACGAAAAACAAAAGTGTAATATTTGTTGGAGATGGAATTAATGATGCTCCCGTTTTAACAAGAGCAGATGTTGGAATTGCAATGGGTGGACTTGGCTCTGATGCTGCAATAGAAGCCGCAGATGTTGTTATTATGGACGACAAACCAACAAAAGTTGCAACAGCAATCAAAATTGCAAAACAAACTTTAACGATTGTCAAAGAAAATATTGCATTTGCACTGGGAATAAAAGTACTATTCTTAATTCTAGGAGCTTTTGGATTTGTAACGATGTGGGGTGCAGTATTTGCAGATGTTGGAGTAACATTGATTGCCGTACTTAATTCACTAAGAGCTTTAAAAATAAAATAACAACATTTTCACTCAAATTCTTTGTTGTATAATTTTATCAAAGACTGGGAGAAATCATGAAAAAATCAATATGCCTTTTACCCCTTGCATTTGGAACTTTCGGACTTGAATTAACAGTTTTATAAAAAATATGAATATGTATAGCTAAAGGAGAATATAATGTCAATTCAATACGAATTCAGAAAAATAGATAATACTTACATTGTTAGATTAAATAAAGGAGCAGAAATAATCTCTGCAATAAGAGATTTTTGTACTTCCAATAATATCAAAGTTGGAACAATACAAGGAATTGGAGCTATTAACACTGCGACTTTCGGATTTTTCAATCCAGAAACAAAAGAATATAACGAAAAATTATTTGAAGGTCCAAGAGAAATTACAAGTCTTCTTGGAAATATTTCAACAAAAGACGGTGAAACCTATTTACATTTACATATGAACGCATCAGGGAGCGATTATAATACAATTGGCGGACATTTGATTAACGCAACAATAAGCCTAACTGGAGAAATCTTTATTACTCCAATAAACGGAACTGTCGAAAGAAAATTTTGTGAAAAAACTGGACTAAACTTATTATCCTTCCAACAAAATTAAGAGTCTTTTTTATGATGTAATTTTGTAAATTCAGTCTTTACACCAGTAATCAAACCTGCACCAGCACCAATGACACCATTCATTGCTAAAGAGTTTTTCATTGGAGAATGGAAAAAGGTAATTCTTCGAGAAATGAAATCCAATACAACTCCAAACCCAAACCAAGCTCCTGCAGTACTAAGAGCTTCGCCCATAGCTGACTTGGGCTCTTTAGATTGGGGTCTTGTAGGCTGAATTCTTTTAGGTTTAATATTATTTCTCGTTTCAAAACTTTGTGCTTGTGCATTTGAATACACAGGGTAACTTATGCTATCTACTTTCATCTTTCTTACAATATCATTTTCTCTATAAAAACAATGTCTTGGGGTTAGACAGATTGATTATAACACTAATTGGGGATTGTTGCAAGAGAAATCTTATTTTTTAGGATATAATCGGAATATGGGAATAACATTTTTTGCCATATTACTAAGAATAATTTCAAACTCAATGTCAAATGTATATCAAAAACAATTGACGGCAAAAGCAATTGACCCATTTTTAATTAATTTTATCATGTATTTTGGTTTAACGATATGTTGTATCCCAATCATAATTAAAACGACTTTTCTAACTTTTCCACATCAAATTTGGACGAATGCAATTCTTGGCGGAATGTGTGGAGCATTAGGAAATTCATACCTTGTTAAAGCCCTAAAAAATGGAGAGCTTTCAATTTTAGGTCCAATCAATGCGTATAAATCTGTCGTTGCGATGATTTTCGGAATAATTTTATTGCACGAAATTCCATCTATCACTGGACTTGTAGGAATAATTTTAATAATTTGTGGAAGCTATTTTATATTTGATACACAAGAAGAAGGATTTTCATTCAAGCTTTTAAAAAGAAAGGACATCCGTTATAGATTCTATGCACTGATATTTACTGCAATTGAAGCCGTTTTTGTAAAAAATGTAATTCTTTATAGTGACGTAAAAATATCTTTTATGTTTTGGAGTTTTTTCGGAATGGTATTTACAGGAATACTACTATTACCAAAACTAACAAATTTAATTTCTCTCAATCAAATTTTTACAACAAAAAAATTTATATTTACTAGACTTCTACTCATAATTCTATGTATGGGGGGAATGCAAATCTGTACAAACATAGTATTTTCAAGGATGAATGTAAGCTATGGACTTGCACTCTTTCAACTTTCAACCATTTTGAGCGTATTTCTTGGTTGGCATTATTTTAAAGAACAACAAATTCTAAAAAAATTACTAGGAAGCTCAATAATGATTGTAGGAGCAATAATTATTATACTTTGCAAATAAAAAGGTATTTAGATTTTTCATCCAAATACCTTTTTGAATATTATACTTGAAGAATTAATCATCTCCATCTCTGCGAACTGCTATACCTTTTTTAGTCGCTTCCATTACCTTTTGGATAGCAATATCACATTCTTTTATTTCTTCTTGTTTTTCTGGGGATTGAGATTTTTTCCATTTATTTAGTTCTTCCCTAAATAAATCACCGTCGATTAAACATTCGCCTGAGCCAACTTTTGGAGAGTACTGTTTAGTAAATTGTTCATTAAAATCAGAATAAACCTCTGTAATATAATCTGAAACAATTTTTGCATTATTTAGGATAACACGTTCATCAGACTCAATCATTTTTCTTAAATCATCCGAAACGACTTCATCATCCGCAATGGACATCTTACCAACTTTAGCCCCCATGCCAGCAGTCTTAACCATGAATTCTGCGAGATTTCTATTTTGTTCCATATCACAAGTAATGCCCATAGACCCATTCATTCCATAGAATCTGTGTTCGGCAGAATTTCCGCCAAAACCAAGAACAATTGAAGCAAATAAACTTTCAAAAGATTGTTCTCTATTTTTATCTCGTCCTGGGTAAACAGCTCCGCCATACATACCTCTTGGGTCAAGCGTAATGAAGTTTACCTTAGTAGGAATATGCCAAGGCTTTCCTAATGTTTTTGCAAGGTTATTCATAACTTCTAAGTTTGTAGCGTGTCCACATTCATGAGATGCCACAATCTTTTGTTCATGCGGATTGTTATGAGCAGTAGAAGGACGTCCAGTTGTCAATTGAAGATAAGCTTCAGTAAAATCAGCTTTTGTCAATTTACTATGACCTCGTTCTTCAGCTACTGAATTTGCTTTATAAACAAGACCTTTCAAACTCATGAATGGGAAACAATTTGAAATTTTTGCCGCAAATTCGATAGTATTTTCTTGAGCTTCTTTTGAACCTGCTATCTTAATTTTAGAATTCTGTAAAACTTTTTTGATAACCTGATAACGCTCTGATTCATTAAACGCAGGAGAAGAAATTCCCATACTTGTAAATTTCGCAGATTTCATTGTTGCAGTTCCAATCAATCTTGGATCAGAAACAGAACCTACAATAAGAATATTCAATCCATCTGCTTCAGCTTTATCCATTTCACGAAGAAGTTGAGCCATAGCTTTTTGGTGATACATTGAAACCTGTTCACCAAAAGAGAACAACTCAAAGTTTTCAATAAACAAAACAGCAGCTTTATGAGGAGATGATTCAGCTTGAGTTCTTACAATAGAAAATAATTTCTTGATAGAAGCTTCTGGAGATAATGCACCTCCGCCAAAAATATCAACATCTTTTGTACCAAAATCCATTGTATTGATTTCCATATATGGGATATGAGTTTCTCCAGCAATCGCCTTTGCAGTAAATCTACGACCACTTCCTGCTGTTCCATCTTGAGAATATACAATCACACCTTTTGTACCAAGTGTTTCAGACTTAATTCTTCTAACCAAAGAAGAGGCTTCTTTCTTAGTAGAATCTTTACCAGTTAAATCTTTCAATGTAACACCAGTATTAAAAATTGGTTCAAATGCGGATTCAGATTTTTTCAAAAGTTTCCCCGCTTGTTTCATATAAAGGTCAACATCTTTTTCAGTAATTTCTTTTTTATCAACATAATAGGCTGAAATATTTTGCATCAATTTTATTGTTTTTTGAGGGAATTCACCATCAAGATGAGTTGAAACTTCTGCAATTTTTTCGATTGCTTTTTTAGAAAAAGCTTCTTTTTTGTTAATATCTTTTATCAAATTAGGATTTTCTAAAAATGCAGCTACTTTCTGTTCAGAATTTAAAGTTGGGACATTCATTTCTACAAAATCTGTAAGAGCAGGTTTAGCCCATGGGGAATTCTCCAACATTGAATAATATTCATCTTTTGGTGTATAGAACAAATATTTTACATTTTTAGGAGGTTTTTCAACTAAATCAACAGCATCTTTAGAAAATTGGAGCTGCAAACCATCTTCAGCAATAACGGTCTTTCCTCCAAGTATAAGGGATGGATTCATTATAATTAAATAATTATTTTCTTTATCTTTACCTAGAGATTTAACATGTCTAGTAAAATAACTAAAGTTTGTTTTCTTATTCAAGTCAACAATGGTAAATTTATTGTCATCTTGAGAGTTCTCTTTTTTTACTGTATCTAAAAAGTTCTTAACATTTTCTTTTTCTGGTTCGTAAGTAAGAATTACACTAGAACCTAGTGCAATATTTTTCAAAATTGTTGAAGCTTTTTGTTCGTACATACTAAAAGGCGTAAACTTATCTTTGTCTTCCTTGTTAAGCATAATTGCTTCATCAATATCATGTTCCATATCATTTGCAAGCTTTTTAGTAATTTTATCTTGAGCCATAAATACAGAAAAAGCAATAAACGATGGTTCAATAGACATATCCTCATCCATTGCCCCCCAAACGGCATCAATTACATCATCTGACAATTTAATATTAGGATTTTCAACAGAAACATTTTCTTCTGGTTTATTTTCTTCTATCAACTTTGAGGTAACATCAATATACTTCTTAATTACAGGTTGAACTTGCTTTCTCATTTGTTCATCAGATAAAATATCTGGATGAATTTGACGAAGAACACCATTGAATTTTGGAAGGATAGCCGTTTCTAAATCTACTTCCTCATTATTTAAAGCATCCATAAATTTATCAGCCTCAATCAACCCTTCTTTCAAAATATGAAGAGTCGTAGCCTTTGGATAACCATCCTCACTAGCCTTTTCTTTAACTTCATTCAAGAATTGTACCGTCGGAGTATCCGCCGCATACATAATATCGTCGTATTTATCTTTTACAGGATTTTCTTTATTTTTATCTTTTCCAGTAAATGGCACATAATAATTCATCCCCACATTAGGAAACGAAGTTTCATTGTTATTTTTAGACTCATTCTCTTTTTTTAATACTGGATTAGTAACAGTATTTGCATTGTTGAATTGTGTAGATAATCCCCTATCTAATTTAAAACTCACTTTTGTTATCATTTATTTATCCCCTTAACATATTTAAGCTTAATACAATTAGATAACTTGTAAAAATATTTTTTGCTACTATTGTAATAATTATTTACAATTATCTATTTTAACCCTCATAAAAAATTTTAGGGCAATCTTCTTTAACGATTTGTTTTTCTCCAATAAATAAACTATCTTGCGGTGCAATTTTTATTTCTCTAAAAGCAGATAACAAAGATTCTAAAGATGCAATAAATGGCTCATTTTGACAATAACAAGGGTAATTTGGCAATGGAGTATAAACAAACCAAGTATCTAAATCCCTTTCATAAGCAATATTAGATTCCGCAAAGTTATTATTATGCACTTTAAAAACAGAAGGATTAACAAACCTTTCCACTACTTCTCTTATACGATCAAATAAAGGAATAGAATCAGTCCTTGTAGAAAAATCTTTTGCTCCAATTAAAAGACCAGAAAAATTTCGACCATTTTTTGAATCAATTATTTTAGCCATTGAATCTCCAACTTTGTTAATATTTTCAAGGCAATCAAAAATATGAAATCCTAAAACGCCACTATCATCTACCAAGCCCCCTGATGTACAAGTTCTAACTTCACCAGTCCAAAAATCATTGTCCTTGATAAAAGACGAACGCAAAGGTTCTGTCGGTTTTTGACAATCAACAAAGGGGAAAAACTTCTTATCCATAAAATCTCTTTTATTTATGAATTTTATTTTTGCTTGAAAATTTACATTATTTCTGGAGGTATCAACATTCATACAATCATGTAAAAGCCGTAAAAATAAATTTTGCCATAAATAGCAAAAAAAAATGTTCAGAAACTTTATACGATGTATAATTTAAAATGAAAGAAGTTTAAATATGAGAATACCCCCAATTATCCCAAAACAAACAGCTATTACAACTGTAAAAGCTATCAGAAAAGGTAAAAATATAGTAAAAGAAGTAGTCCGCCAAACCGAAATTATGGCAATGGATGAAAGGTTGAAAAATAAAGCAATGTCAACAATCATGATGGCAACATCACTTATGCCACAAATGAATACAAGACTAGCCAAATTTTCAACAATTGCAAATGAAGGGCATGATGTTTTTGTAAAAAGAGTTCCCGAAAAAGCTTCCGCAGCAATTACTAAAAGAATTGGAAGTAAAAACGTCAAGATTAAAGCTGAAACAAGCAAACCAAAATATCAAGAAGCGTTCAATAATCTTTTACTAAACAACGATAAACACAAAAATCCACTAAATAACAAAGCCGTAATTTTTGACAAGAAAGCAAAAGAATACGGCGTTGACCCATACGTATTGATAGGCATAGCAATGCACGAATCCGCAAGAGGAACATCTGATGCCACTAAACTTAGACATAATGTTGGCGGAATAATGAAAAAAGACGGACTTAAAAGATTTGCAAGTTTTGAGCAATGCATAGATGAAATGGCTCAAACAGTCCAAAAACATCATCACAAATCAAGACTCAGAACAGTTAAAGAACTAGCAGAATCTGGTTATTGTGGAGAAAATGAGAAAGAAGAATGGATAACTAACGTAATGGGTTATATTAGAGATTTACGTAACAACGCTGGTAAGATTAAAAGTTGACAAGCATATTCATCTATAACATAATAACCAAAGAGAGTTCATATCAAATAAATTCAAAATTCTGAAAGGGATAAAAAGAGAATGGGAAAAATAATTTTAACAGGGGATAGACCAACTGGAAGATTACACGTTGGACACTACGTTGGCTCACTAAGAGAAAGAGTTGCAATTCAAAATGAAGGAGATTGCGACAAAATTTTCATAATGATTGCAGATGCTCAAGCTCTGACTGATAACGCAGAAAACCCTCAAAAAGTAAGAGAAAACATTATAGAAGTTGCTCTTGACTATCTCGGATGCGGAATTGACCCTGAAAAATCTACCATTTTTATTCAATCAATGATTCCAGAATTAACTGAACTTACTTTCTACTATATGAATTTGGTTACAGTTTCTAGATTGCAGAGAAATCCGACCGTTAAGACAGAAATTAAGATGAGAAATTTTGAAGCAAATATTCCTGTTGGATTTTTCACTTATCCAATCAGCCAAGCAGCTGATATTACAGCGTTTAAAGCAACTCACGTTCCTGTTGGAGAAGACCAAAAACCTATGCTTGAACAATGTAGAGAAATTGTACATAAATTCAACAAAGTTTATGGAGAAGCACTAGTTGAACCAAAAATCGTTCTTCCAAGAAATAGTGCTTGTTTAAGACTTCCTGGAATTGATGGGAAAGCTAAGATGAGTAAATCATTAGGCAATTGCATCTATTTATCAGATGAACCAGAAGTTATTAAAAAGAAAATAATGTCAATGTTCACAGACCCTAACCACTTGAGAATTGAAGATCCTGGAGATACTGAAAACAATCCAGCATTCATTTATCTTGATGCGTTTAGCAAACAAGAACATTTTGAAGAATTTTTACCAGAATACGCAAATCTTGACGAACTTAAAGCACATTATCAAAGAGGTGGACTTGGAGATGTTAAGGTTAAAAAATTCTTAAATAACGTAATGCAAACAGAGTTAAAACCAATAAGAGAAAGACGTAAAGAATGGGAACAAAAAATTCCAGAGGTTTACGAAATCTTAAAAGCTGGAAGCGAAGAAGCAAAACAAGTTGCACAACAAACTCTTCACGACGTTAGAAAAGCAATGAAAATAAACTATTTTGAATAGAAGAAGGATAAAATGCTCAATCAATTTTCAAGAACAGAACTACTCATAGGAAAAGAAGGGCTAGAAAAACTAGCAAATTCAAGAGTTGCAGTTTTTGGTATTGGTGGCGTTGGTTCGTATGCTGTTGAAGCACTTGTTAGAAGCGGGCTTGGAACCATTGATATTATAGACGATGACAAAGTTTGCATAACAAATGTTAATAGACAACTTTACGCAACAAGAAAAACTGTTGGTAAATACAAAGTTGATGTTGCAAAAGAACGAATTTTGGAGATCAACCCAGATGCGGTTGTTAACACTTACCAAACTTTTTATACGCCCAAAACAGAATCCGAATTTGATTTTAGCAAATATGATTATGTAATTGATGCAATTGATACCGTTGTTGGAAAATTATCGTTAATCGAGAAAGCTAAAGAAGCTAACACTCCAATCATTTGTGCAATGGGAGCAGGGAACAAAATGGACCCAACGAAATTTGAAGTTGCAGATATTTCAGAAACCTCCGTATGCCCCCTTGCTAGAGTAATCAGAACAGAGCTTAGAAAGCGTAAAATTAAAGGGGTTAAAGTTGTTTACTCAAAAGAAACACCAATTACTCCGCAAGAAGATTTGTCAATTAGCTGTAAAGCACATTGCGTTTGTCCTCCAGAAACAAGAAAATGTACGGTTAAACACCAAATTCCAGGGAGTAACGCATTTGTACCACCAGTAGTGGGGTTAATCATTGCAGGAGAAGTTATTAAGGATTTAATTGGTTATAACGAATAATGAAAAAAGCAGATTTACATTTACACAGTAATTATTCAGATGGAAGCGATTCCCCAAAAGAATTGGTAGAAAAAGTCAAAAAACATGAACTATCAGCTTTTGCACTCACTGACCACGACACAATTGCTGGCTGTATTGAAATTAAAAAATATCTACCAAAAGATATAAAATTTATTGCGGGTACAGAATTAACTTGCCTTGCAGACACTGTAAAATGTCACATTTTAGGATATAATTGCAACCCAGAAAATAAAACCCTAAATCAACTGATATTAAAAGGCAAACAACTCCGTAGGCAAAAATTAGATAAACGAATTCAATATCTTTCAGACATTTGGAATGTAAATTTAACACAGGATGAACTAGACTGGCTATATTCAAGAAATAGTGTTGTTAAAATACATATCGGGAATATCTTAGTAAATAGAGGACTTGCTGATAACAATATTGATGCAATGAAAAAATACCTTGACGGATGTCAAACTGGAAATACAAGGTTTGATGGAGCTGAAGGAATACACGCAATAGAAGAAGCTGGAGGAATTCCAGTATGGGCTCACCCATTAGGCGGAGAGGGAGAGAAACACTTAACTCCTGATGAATTTTACAAAAAATTTGAGATAATAAAATCTTTCGGAATTAAAGGGCTAGAATGCTACTATTCCAGATATAACTCAGATGAAATAAAATTTTTAGTAGATTTTGCCTCAAAAAACAATATGCTAATTTCTGGCGGAAGTGATTACCACGGCAGAAATAAAACAGTAAAATTCGGACAACTAAACACCGATAATACCGAAATTCCAATAGAAAAATTAACTATTTTATCTGAGATTTATCCCAAATAATCTCTATATGTTATTCGTTTACAGGACGAGAAAAAGTCATCCAGAATAACGTTTTACCTTTGCAAACTTTGGAATAGTAAGTATTTCCACCAGATTCGAACATCGCCTCTTGTCCTTCTCTTTGTGGAGCACCTAAACTTTTATTTATATATTCAGATAGTTGTTTACCTAATTTGCCCATTTCTATCGCTTCAGGACAATCATTATAATTTCCATTTCCATCTGTAGTCCACGTTCTTTTATTTCTGACCTCAGGGCTGTTTAATTTCTTCGTTAGGGCATTTTTCTTGTTCATCAAGTCGTTTAATTGACCATTATCTTTCACAATACGTGTTTCTTTTTCATCTTTTGAAGTTTCCGAAGTCTTTAAATCTTGAAAATATTCCGTAATTTTTGTTGCTGCCTGTTTTGACTCAGAATTTTTTACACTAGAAGAGCTATTATCTCCAGCAACGGGAGAAAATAAACCACAATCCGAAATTTTTAAATTCATATAAGCACCTCTCTTTATTATGTGTATATTTATAATAAAACATCTGAGGAGATAAAATTGATACCTCTTTAAATATTCTTAATATTCAGTAACAAAAAAATTATGAAATATTGAAAATAAAAATAATATGCTAATTTCTGGCGGAAGTGACTACCATGGCAGAAATAAAACAGTAAAATTCGGACAACTAAACACCGATAATACCGAAATTCCAGTTGAAAATTTGACTATTTTATCTGAACTTATAAAATTTAGAAAAATTAAAATATCTTATCAATAAAATTCATAAACCATGATTTTTTATTCGCTTTAGGAGTTTTGTGATTTTTCAGCATAAAACTCAAACCCAAATTTTTTAATTTCGCAGCATCATAATTTACACTTTGCAAAAACTTACGCTCATCATCCTCTATTTTTTGAATAAATTTAGAGGCTTTAAACTTTTTCAACTCCGCTATAACGATTTCTTTAGGGGAATTATGTACAATATGTTCTCTTAAACCCTCAACCCTACGATGTCTATCGTATGTACACTCCAAAGTAATACCTTCTGATGATTGGGACTTCCGACCATGATTTGAGATAGTTAATTCTAAAATAGAATGTTTCTTTTCCCAGAGATATTTTTCTAATTTTTTTATTTCCGCATTATGTTTTACCAAATCTAAAATATCCTTATCCCAATGTTCTGGAGTCATAATTTTCAAATTCTGAAAACTTGGATTAGCAGACTTATAACGACTAGAATTATCATATTTTATTGGAGCAATATTCATTTTTTATCCCTATTATAATTGAGTCTAAATACTTAAAAAGAGCCCTAAGGCTCTTTTAAAAATGGTGCCGCAACTCGGAATTGAACCAAGGACACAGGGATTTTCAGTCCCTTGCTCTACCAACTGAGCTATTGCGGCTAGTTCTTTTCTGTAACCTCATATCGGCTACGTTTTTTATTATACAGGCTAAATATTTAAAGTCAATAGAAAGTTTTTATTTTTAAGAGAACTAAAATATTTTCACTCATATAGTCCATTAGCCAATTAGGTAATAAGTTTTTTGCCAAGTAATGAACTAACCCTAGCAAATTCAGTCATTGCAAACAAATTAGAAGCAATCAAGCTAATTAAATAATATCGGCGTAGCAACGCCGACCTACATTTTCGGAATGAACATAAAACCACCCTTGCAAACAATATCGCAAGGGTGGTTAAACTTTTATTATAAATAACTCAAACTATGACTGAGGAGCAAGGTATAATGTAACGTTACGTCCTTCTAGTTGAGGTTTCTTTTCCAATTGAACTGGATCATCTGCTAAATCTGTCAAAAATCTATTTGCCAAATCAAACGCAAGGTTAGAATGTTGCATTTCACGACCTCTCAACATAACAACAATCTTAACTTTATTACCTTGAGCAATAAATTTTCTAACACTCTTGATACGAACTTCATAGTCATGAGTATCAATTTTATAGCGAACTTTTACCTCTTTAACTTCAACGGTTTTTTGTTTTTTCTTAGCTTCTTTTGCTTTTTTTGCTAATTCGTATTTATATTTACCATAGTCTAAAATTTTAGCTACTGGAGGAGCTTGGTTTGGACTAATCAATACTAAATCTAAATCCGCTTCTTCTGCCATCGCTAAGGCTTTTGAAGTTGGTACAACACCATGGTTAGTACCTTTTTCGTCAATCAATCTTACTTCTTTTGAACGAATACGTTCATTCATTATTGTTTTGTCCCTGTCCCTTGCGGATCTAGTATCGTTAGCTATTGTTTTATCTCCTATATTTAAAGTTATACTACGGTTTAATCTTACCACAAAAACGCAAAATATGCCATAGTCTAATTTAAAACTATTATTAAGATATGTAAACCAATGAAACGTCAATAAAAATAGCACTTTCACAAAGATATAGAAAAATCATTAACAAAAAATTAAAGTTTTACTGATATAAGACCGATATACATTTTGTTAAAAGAAACAATTTACCCGAACCGAAGAGAAAATTAAATAAGGAGTACAAAGTATGGAAACAAGACAGGCTGAATCTATGATGAGAACTATGGACATTGCAGAAATTGATTTATCAGATGAAGTGCTAAGAGATGTGCAAGATATTTCAGTTCCAATTCAAACATTATTTGATGAATGTTTAAACTTTATTTCGGTAAATGATTTCGCAACAGTTTAAAAAAGCCTGAAAAAGATTAAAAAGAGTAAGATAGTTAATTATCTTACTCTTTTTGTTTTATATACAGAAATTTACAATTAACCTCTTGTATATATACACCAGCCCAAAGTTGTACTACAATATTTTCAAGTAGAAGGGAGCAAACATGAAAAAATCATTAGCCCGCATAGCAAAATTAGCACTAATTGTATGTTTACTCAATGGAGCAGCTTTTGCTGATTTTAGAGAACACTTTGACCTTGGACAAAATTACTTAGCCAACTATCAATATTCTGGAGCTATAACAGAATTCAGAAGTGCGTTAAGAATAAATTACCTTGATAATTCAGCAAGAATTGGACTTATCAACGCATATTTAGCAAGAGCCGCAGAATATGGCAACAGAGATAACAACTGGGCTAAGGCGGCAGATGATTTTAGAAGTGCATTGTTTTATATGGTTTATTATCCAACTTCTACACAAGTTCAGAATTCGGCTAGTGCAATCAACCAGGCTACTAAAAATTTAGAAATTTGTCTTAAAGCAACAAACTTTGATTTCTCGCCTGAAAACAGATTTAACTATGCTAAAAAATTAAGAGCAGAAGGAAATTTTTCTGCAGCTGCATATGAATTCAATCAAGCATTAGGAAGTAAAAGCTTGCAAAAAAACAGCTTTGAACAAGTTGGGGATATAATGAAACTTCTCGGCAATGAACCAAAAGCTTCTGATTACTACAAAAAGGCAGTTTCTGTTGACCCAACAGATTTAAACCTAAGATTGTCATATGCCAAAATTCTTGACAATCAAAAAGATGCAGATAATGCGTTAAAAGAATATAGCTACGTCTTAGACAAATCTAATTCTGATAACAAAGATATTTTATATACCCTTGAAAAAACATTCCGCCAAAAGCTTCAAGCTACCCCAAACAATGGAAACTTGAACGCAAACATGGGTGCAGTTTTACAAAAAGAAGGACAACTAGACGAAGCCTTGACATATTATAAACAAGCAGAAGCATTAGACCCTTCAAATATCAATACAAGAATCAATGTCGGAACACTTTATCAACAAAAAGAAGATTACAGAACAGCAATAAAAGCATATGAATCTGTTCTCATTCTTTACCCAGATAATGTAAATGCAAACCTCTATCGAGCTCAATGCTATGACAAATTAGGCGAAACAAAAATTGCTCAAGATGGATATAAAAAAGTTCTTGCATTAGATCCAAACAACGAATATATCAAAGGTCAAATGGTTGAAAATGTAAAGAAAACATCTTCTCCGCAACAATTTGTTGATTACGTAAATACAAATCTAGCGAATTCAAACCCTGCTGGAATTTTTTACGATTACGCAATTGAACTTCACAAGAACGGGAAAATTGATGATGCAATATTTATGTATAATCAATCAATTAAAGCAGATAGCACGGATTCAGAAGTTTATGTAAACCTTGCACTAGCTCAAGCACAAGGAAACAATTATGACGGAGCATTAACAACATTAAAAAATGCACAATCAAAATTTCCAAAAGATTCAACAATCGCAAGTACAATCAAAAATATTTCAGGAATGAAAACAGATAGTTTATTTACAAAAGCTTCCGACCTATACAATAACAAACAGTATAAAGAGGCTATAAATACATACCTAAGTATAAACCCAGCAACAGCAGATTCAATGATTGGCGTTGCAACATCATACCAAGAACTTGGAGATAGAGATAATGCTATTGCTTACTATCAAAAAGCCCTTGAACTAAAACCCGTTGATTCTGATATTGCATACTACATTGCGGTATTGTATGGAGAAAAAGAAGATTTAGATCACGCAAAGATTTACTTAAACAAATCTCTAACTATTAACAAAAATAATACACAAGCTTCTGAATACCTTACATCAATTCTAGAGGCTGAAAAATCAAATCTATTAAACGATGCAATAGCACTTTACGATGAAAACAAATACGACGAAAGCCTAGTAAAATTCAATGAATTATTATCTAGAGATGCAAAAAATTCATACGCCCTTTATTATAGAGGAATGATTTATGACTCAAAAGAAAAGAGAAATGAAGCAATTGCAGATCTAAAACAGGCTTACAACTTAAACAAAGATTTCACAATTTGTAATTACATCATCGCATCTGATTACGATGCACTAGGCAAATTCAATGATGCCTATAAATATTATAGTGCCTATGCAAATTCAAATGTTGAAGATGACGAGTACAAACAATATGCAAAAGCTAGAGCGGAAGAATTAAAAAAATATGCAACACCAGCAAACAAATAACCGAGTTGAAAATTTAATAAAAAGTAAAGTATCACTTGCCCCAATGGCAGGAATTACTGATTATGTACTAAGATCACTTGTCAGAAAATATTCTCCAGAATGTCTTTTGACAACAGAAATGATTAGCTCTGAATTTTTGGCTCAAAATGTTGAAACTGAAATAACAAAACTTGACGAAAATCACCATCCGATTGTTTACCAAATTTGTGGGCATAAACCCCATTTAATGAAAGCAGCAGCAACATATTTAACCCAATTCGCAGATATGATAGATATTAATATGGGTTGTCCTGTCAATAAAGTTGTTAAGGGTCAAGATGGCTCAGCATTAATGAGAAACCCTAGACTTGCAATGGAACTTGTTCAAGCAGTAAAAGAGGGAACAAATAAACCAGTCAGCGTAAAATTTCGCCTCGGCTACACCGCAAGCGAAATGAATTATGTTGAATTTGGACAACAAATGCAAGAAGCTGGAGCTGAATTTATCACAATACATGCAAGAACTCGTTCGCAATTTTACGCAGGACACGCAGATTGGGCAAAGATAAAAGAACTTAAACATAACGTTGATATTCCAGTTTTTGCAAATGGAGATATAACTTCAATCGACTCTGCAATAGAATGTCTTGAACTCAGCGAAGCCGACGGAGTTGCAATAGGCAGAGGTGTTTTAGGCGATCCAACACTTATCCATAGAGTTGCCCATTATTTTGCAACTGGCGAAAAACTTCCAGAACCAACACTTGAAGAAAAACTTGAGATGATGAGAGTTCATCTTGATGAAGAAATCAAACTTAGAGGAGAAGAAATCGCAATAAAATTCTTCCGAAAATTTTACCCATACTACATTGCAGGAATTAGAAATGCTTCCAAAATTCGTGGAGTTCTTGTTTTAGAAGAGGACTACCACAAAATTTTAGAATACATTGATTACATTAAAAAAGAAAATCAATTAGCCCTTAATTAATCTTTGCTAAAAAAGATACGAGTAAGAGCATCTTTAGGTCTTCTATTTAGAGCTACTTGAAACTCTTCAAAATTTGTCGCATGAGTTTTTAGAACAATCATGTCACGATTTTCTCTTGAGAAAAAGTTCTTAACTTTAGCTTTGAAGCCACGAGGAACAACATTTCTTATATCAAGAGAAAGTTGAGTTTTTTCAGATTTTCTTCCAATAAAACTACCTACATAAACATCGCCATCAAAATTTTTAGAAAAATTTGACACAACAGGAATATTAATAAGTTTATCGAAAGTTTCGGCTGGCATTTTGATACCTGGCTTTAATGTTCCAAATGCTGGGGTAGATTTTGCAGAATCAATTCTTTGTACATTCATTTTTAACACTGTCCTTTCCAAGTCTAATGGGGTAATAATTTACACAAGAATATTAGAAAAAAGTAAAATTAAAAACAATAAAATATTAAGTTTTTTAAGAAAAAATGCTTGAAATCTTTGAAAAAATTGTTATAATAGCACGTATGAGAGCATTAGTTATATCACTTGCAATACTATCTATATTTGGAATAATACCCCCACAAGCTCAAGCAGAAGGATTATCAACTATTCAACTTGAAATGAGGGATTACGACGAAATTACACTTCCTGCAGGGACATTTATACCTGTAATAAATTTGCAAGAAATTTCAACTGAAACCTGTCCAGAAGGCTACAAAGTTAAATTCATCTCTACAAACGATTTATTTATGTACGAAACAAATATTATTCCAAGAGATTCAGAATTCTTTGGATATATAGAAAAAATACACGAACCAGTAATCGGCACTAATGCTTCAATGAAAATTAAGATAACTAAGTTGCAAATCAAAGATGGATTTGAAATTCCAATAAAAGGATATTTATACACTTCGAATAACAATCTTTTTGGGGGAGAATTAACACAGCCGTCAGAGTGGGTTAAAATGCCACATTACCAAAGCAAATTTCAAGGAATTTCATGGAATCATCGTGCCGCAACTCTTCAAATTCGCCCTGGAGGAAAAAGAAGTATGGGACAACACGTAAAAATTCCAGCAGGCGACCAACAAATAATTATTTTAACCGCTCCAGCTTCAATTACACATACCTTAACAGACTAACCATTAATAAATTGACAAAAGACTTAAGTGCGGTAGAATATAAAAAAGAAGACTTATGTTTTAGGGAGAAGGGTATATGAAAAGAATTATAATACTTTCAGCATTGTTATTAAGTGCAAATTGTGCATTTGGAGCATCAAATTTCAGCTATCAACAAAATGCGACAAATACAGGTTTTCAACCAAACTATTACGCAGAAGACAGTTATAAGTTAAACAATAATACCCTTAAAGGTAGTGTCGTTACAGTTCCAGCTGGACAATCATTTAAAGCGGTGTTAATGGCTCCAATTAGCTCAGAAACAGCTTATAATGGGCAAACTATTACACTTGCACTAAATTCTGATTTTTATTACAAAGGAAAAAGAATCGCACCAGCAGGAAGCTCTGTTACAGGAACTGTTATCGAAGTTTCTAAAGCAAAGCATGGAACTTTGAACGGCAAACTTACTCTAAGATTTACTCAAATTATCACTCCATCAGGACAAACAATTCCAATTTCTGCCGTTGTTAAAACAGATGACAATACAGGAACTCTTGTTGGTGGTACAAAGTTTGATATTGCAACTGAATACGGAAAAGATGTTGCAATTGGAGCTGGAGCTGGAGCGGTTCTTGGCACAATCGCTGGACCATTATCTGGAGGAAGCGTTGGTAGAGGTGCCGCATTGATGACCGCAGTCGGAGCAGGAGGCGGACTTGTAAAATCTATTTGGGATAAAGGAACAGAAGTAACAATACCAGCAAACGCAGGAATTGAACTAATCTTAACTCAACCTATTACGGTTAATCCTGCAAGCTCAGAAAATTAGTAATTCGGGTGATAATTTTATTTTAAGTTTTAAATAGAATTATTTACGAGAATCAGAAACTTATTGTTGTTAGGGAATAAAATGTCAATACTAGGAAAATACACAGAGAATATAAATAACAGGGATAATAATAGAACTCAGGTTGCAAAATCAAATGACTACGTCATGCCTGCGGTTACAAGAGAAGATACAGAATCTATTTCTCTTAAAAAAGGAATTACTCTTTCTGCAATCATTCACCCTGCAACCTTGTTTACGTTGTGGATAATTTTAACAATTCTTGCGATTTTTGGCATTCATCTTACATTGATGCCAAAAGAAAAACCAAAAGTTAACGATATTGAATTTGTACTTGTTGATAAAGAACAAACTCCAAAAAATAAAAATACAAAATATAGAGCTGATAGAAACTCAAGAACAGGCGGAATAAACAATCCGAAAAAACCAGTTTCAATGCCATCTTCAAAACCTGCAGCGAAACCAGCAGCGTCTTCACCTGCATCTTCACCAGCACCAGCTCCTAAAAAACAGTCTTTAATGAGCAAAATTACCCAAAGTGTTGTCCCTAAACATACTCAAACAACACCAAAGGCAACTACAACACAGAAAAATGTAACACCGTCACCAGCAGTTACGAAGGCCGTTCCAAAACCAACTGTTGCAAAACCTCAACCACCAACAGCTAGACCTTCAATAAAACCGCCAATGACGCCAAAAGCAGTTTCTAGACCTTCTTCAACACCATTCAAAGTTCCTGTTCCAGCAGGAGGAACAAGAGCTGGTCAATATGCAACAGGACCAATTAGCGGTTCTGGGACATCTAATAGAGGAGGTTCTAGAGGAAGTGGAACTTATTCACCTAATCCATCCTTAGCTCCAGTAGGAGGAGGATCTGGAAATAGAATTGCATCTGGCTCTGGTCATGGAACAGGTAGAGGAACTGGCTCTGGTACAGGTTCTGGCTACGGAAGAGGCACAGGTTCTGGCGGAGGAAATCCAGGAGGAGGCGGAGGACGTCCAGGAATTGATGCCGTTAGAGAACCAGATTTTGGACCATACATGAGAGAATTACAACGTAGAATTAAAATGAACTGGGATCCTCCAAAGGGAAACGAAAGTAAACGTGTAGTTCTGCTATTCAAAATTGCAAAAGATGGAAGATTATTATCTTGTAGCGTATTCAAATCATCTGGATTACAAAACGCAGATAAAGCAGCTCTAAACGCAGTACACTTGGCTGCACCGTTTAGACCACTACCTCCAGAATACAAAGGTCAAAGCATTGATATTCAATTTACATTTGACTACAACGTATTTGGAGCAACAAAATACTAATTAGAAGAAAGTTATTACAATAAAAGAGGATAAGAAAACTATGGAATTATTATTAGAATCAATTAAAATGGACTGGCCTGTATTGCTACCAATCTTGGTATGTTCAATCCTTGTTCTAGGGGTAGTAATCAGCAAATGGTCATTCTACCAAAAGAACCAACGTGATATTACTGTTTATATGAGAGAATTAAACAGAGAACTATCTAAAAACGATTTATCCGCAGCACAAAATATCGCAATCAGATGCGGTGGTGTTATCGGGGAAGTTATTGAAGAAGCTGTTAGAATTTTCTCTGAACAAAAAAACGGATTCTCTAGATCTTTTGATATTTCAGCAGCATTGGCAACTAGAAAACTTGAAAGTCATTTAACAATCTTAGGTACAATCGGTGGTGTTGCTCCTTTCTTAGGTTTGTTTGGTACAGTTGTTAGAATTTTGTTAATCTTCGTTGATATGCCAAACTTAGGAGCAAACTCTGGAGCAATTGCATCTGGGATCGGTTCTGCTTTGATAGCTACAGCATTTGGTTTGGGAGTTGCTATCGTCGCAGTTATCTTCTATAACTCATTCCAATCAATCGTTAAACACTACGAAGATGATTTCCAATTAATCAAATTATTATTCTTAAGCTTTGTTGATGCAGAAGAAGCTCAAGGAACACAATATTCATCTTCAAAAGTTAATTTATAATAGGTAAATAAAATGGCATTTAGCAATAAGAAAAAACAAAAATTATTCACCGAAATTAACATCACACCATTAACAGATATTTTCTTGGTTTTATTGATTATTATGATGGTTATAGCCCCTTCATTCAAATCAATGGATCAAGCAGTTGAAGTTCCAGAAGTAAATAACGGAGCAACAATTGAAGATGCAAAAGTGACCGTTTCAATCACTAAAGACGGGCAAATGTATGTTAATGATGAAGGAACAACAAGCTCTCAATTGACAGACAAATTGTTGGCAGCAAAAGGAACAAATGAAAATGCAGAAGTTGTTGTAAAAGCAGATAAAGCCGTTAAAAGTGCGACAATTATGGACGTAATGAATGCGGCTCAAAATGCAGAATACAAAAAACTTATTGTTGCAGGTGAACCTTTGAGTGCAAAAGCTCAAAAAGATTTAAACAAAAAAAATAATGTAAATATTCCAAAGGACGGAGAATAATGAGAAAGACATTTAATGAAATCAATATCACGCCGTTAACAGATATTTTCTTGGTACTTCTAATTATTATGATGGTTGTAGCTCCAATGTTAGACCAACAAGGTATAGGATTAACAGTACCGGAAAATGTTGAACAATCCAAAATAGATAAAGAATCTAAAATTTTAACCGTTACAGTAACAAGCAACAACAAGTATTACATTCATAATGTTGAAGTTTCACCTGATAGTTTGGGAACTGTTCTAAGCCAAGAAGTAAAAAATTATCCAGACGGATTGTTGATTGAAACAGACGGAGAAGCAAACCACGGAGCTGTTGTGACACTGATGGACAAAGCTCGTTATGCTGGAGTTAAAGCGATTTCACTAGATCAAATCTAATAATTTTACATAGTTTAAGCAATATAAAAGCCCAATTTGAATAAGTTGGGCTTTTTCGATTAATTGCTATTCCTCAATAAACTTTTTATACGTAACTCCACCATTTATAATCTGGAGGAAGTTCATTATCATAAGAACTTTTAATATGATTATCTATTGTTTGTTTTTCGTTCTTTCCATCAACTGCCGTTGTAGCATTATCATATTTACCTTTATAAACATCTTGACCTATACTGTCATTATAATCAGCATCTACTTGATATGCAGCATATTCGCCCCATTGCATATATAACAAATATTTCAATCGTTGAAACATTTCTTGTTCTTCATCTGTCGGATTTCCGCCGCAAATATTACTCCAATGGTCTAAATAGAAATTATATTCATCGTCTGTTAAAACATTCTTATCATAAAGGTCCTGTACAACTAAACCACTTATGCCACCATCATTATCTGCATAATATTTGTAAGCAGTTGCGTGAGTTAACTCATGAACCAAAGTATTTACTAATTCATACCATTTACCATCAAGCAAACTAACATCCAATGTTATGCCTAAATCTTCATTTTGACCTTCCTTAGTTACAAAATCAACGTCATCTGTCCATATTTTGTAAATACCAGTTTCTTTATTTTTATTTACATAATCGTCATAAGTATAAGCATAATAGTTATAAGCACCTAAATTTGTATAACCAGAAGTATTGCCAACATTCAAATCTGCAATTGCGATATTCCCAACTTTAATAGTATTGAACTTATCTTCTTGTGCTAAAAGTCTATCCAAAGCGTCAATTTGATTAGTTAAACCAGAAGCTTCTAAATATTCTCTAGTTTTTTCAATTGCAAATTCTAGTTTTTCTTGTTCAGATAAATTTTCATATTCTGCTTGAATTTTATCTGAAAACTTATTTACTTTGTCATGGTAAGCATTAAAATCTTCACCAAGTTCTTTTCCAATAAAGATTTTGATTTCATCATAAGAAAGAGTTAAATTTTTATCAGTATCTAAAGAATCAAAAATTCTATTTAAAGAACCGAAAAAGTCATAGTTAGCATCCTCCCAATCATCATCTTGAGTAAGAGCAACTAACTGAGCTTTTGAAATTCCTGTTTCTTTATTTATCTCTGGATTAATATTTTCCAAATAATCAAACATTGTATCTACATCTACAAAAGACTTAATAAAAGAAGATGAAGATGGTCCTGAATCTGGATTTGGGTTAGGATCTGGAGTCGGATTAGGATTAGGATTAGGATTAGGATTAGGGGTAGGAGATGGATCTGTTTCTTCTGAATTATGCAAATTATAAATCACAGTTTTAATTTGCATGATTTCAGCGGGGCTAAAAGAGCGATAAGATGTGGATAATTTTACGCCATTAGTCGCAGGATTAGCAACAGTTGTTACCTTTGCAGACATATATAATTTTTCTAATGCTTCGTCGGACAAAGTTGACCCAACAGATGCAACACTTATTTCATTTTCAATAGGTTTAGAATTCAAGGAAATAGGCACATTATCAGACACTGAAACATAATTTGCAGTTTTCGCAAATTCTTCCGTAGTCATTTTCCTATTTACTGTATAATTCAAAAATTGTAAATTATTTATTCCCATGAAAAACCTCTTATATATGTATTTATCGGCTTTTCGAATAAAAACTTTAAGTTTTTCACAAAATATTACAAAATTTTTACAATTCAGCAGAAAATAGAAAGCAACGGCATACTCTACCTCATTGGCAAACAGCTTTACCATCAAAAAGTTTTAGAAACCTTTAAGAGTTTTTGTTTCTCTCGAGTGCGAGCCTTAACCAACAATACTAATATATCATATGTTTTGTGATTTTGTAAACATCCGTATTTTTACTTAAGTAAAAATACGACTAGACAGATGGGTTAGTTTAACTCTTGACATCCTTGGAGGATAAGATTTTACAGGGGGTAAAAATTTTTATATTCTTAAAGTTTTTGCTATATAAAAGAAAAACGACTGTTTAACGAGTCGTTGGAAAATCAATAGGAAAAAGGGAAA